>Ga0180009_10000289_pt1 | contig 71856 bp, 61 predicted proteins | sample OS_PC_MetaG_FD_123537 | JGI IMG/M metagenome (GOLD analysis project Ga0180009, IMG submission 123537) | Groundwater microbial communities from the Aspo Hard Rock Laboratory (HRL) deep subsurface site, Sweden - OS_PC_MetaG | ecosystem: Environmental > Aquatic > Deep subsurface > Groundwater... | reverse complement strand
GTCATCCATATCTTCGAAATCGTCATCGAGGTCATCACTTATTTCAGTATGTTCAATTTCAATCACCTCATCCGGCTGGAACAAATCGACCGCCAATTCTGTATAAGGAATGCCGGATCCATCGGAAGCTGCAATATTTTCGACAACCGAGCCGTTTCGCGGGCTGGCATTGGGGCTGCGGTCCCCATAGGTGACGCTCAACTTATTAAAAGCCTCTGCCTGATCAGGTTCGATGGTGTCCATATCCCCGGTATCCGGGTCAGATCCGAACCGGCTTTCGGTGTCAGTACGATCCTGTTGCTTTGCATCATATGGGATCACCTTAATTTCCATAATCCCAATACCACTACTGCGGGATACATTGATCAGGGTTTCTTTGTTTGGCGGGTGCTTTTCCATCGTGACGGCTATTTCCATCAACCCTTCATCATCATCTGACATCTGCACCGCAGAGAAACGATCGGTCGATTCATGGCTGTATTCGTCAAAATCGAGGCTGATCTCTTCAAGTTCCATTTCAATGGCTTCGGTTTCTGCCCGATCCTGTTCCAGTTCATCCAGCTCATCCGTCTCATCGACCAGGATCGCCGTCTCCTCATATTCGTCAGGCATCTCAATCTCATCCCCCAGCATTTCATCTTCATCCTCCAGGAGCATGGACTCTGCTTCAATGGGGTGCAGCTGCATCGTCGGATCGAGTTCCTCCTCCAGATTGTCCAGGGTTATATCTGACGATGTTTTTCCCGATAATAATCCCAGCAGTTCATCATCTATAATATCAATATTTTCCAATTCATTGCGGGTGTTTTTCTCGAATTTCTGACTGTGATTCCGTAGTGTCAATTCAATCTGTTCCATCAGGGTGGCGGATTCAAATGGCTTCCTTAAAAACCCCTGGACTCCCAGAGCCCGCAGCTGTTTTTCGTCCAGTTTATCTTTGGCAACAGTCAGAAGGAGTATGGGAATTTTCTTCAACGTCTGAGAGGCACGTATCCCTTTTACGATCGCATAATCATTTTTTTGATCCTGGTTACTTAAAAAAATAATCCCTGGCTTCATTTCTTTTGCCTTGGATATATAATTTTCAGGGGATGATTCATGCCCGATCTGCCAATCCCAGTATTCCTTTGGTAATGCGGATTCAAACAGATCATGAACCATGGTACTCTCTTCCAAAACCAAAATTGATTTATACATGGGATGACTCTTCTGAAATTTCAATATAAAGGAAAGGTTGTGTTAGCCATAATTATAAGTAATATTAGCAAAAAATCAACCAACAATCCTATTAAATTAGTTGAACCAGCCAAAAAGCAAAAGGGCTGATTTGTTGGGTTGACGAAGAAAACATCCATGACTTCAAGTGACAAAGCGACATCGTCAACGCTTCTACAGGTATCCTTCAACCAGGCAGGCAATGGTCCCGTATCCGTGGGGTTGCCCGTATCAGGAAAACAGAGCCCTTACAGCCAGGGGATGACCATCCTGGCAGCAAGGGTATCTGGCAGAGACGATTTTAGAACGGGCCAAGCTTTGAGTTGTCAATTTGTCCATAAAAAACTAAGATTAAAGACTGGTGAACACATCAATCCGCCAATGAGATAGCGACTCAGTGTCGGCCGATCAAATCGACACCCCCAACCACCCAATCAACATGTCAATTCATAGAGAAACCTGGAGCAAAGACTCCTGGAAAAATTATCCAGCGCTGCAGCAGGCGGAATGGCCTGATCAAGAAGCGTATGAGAAGATTCTAAGGCAGATTACAACCTTGCCGCCATTGGTCTTTGCAGGGGAGATCAGAAAACTGAAAACACTACTGGCCGACGCAGCCAAGGGGACTGCATTTCTGCTTCAAGGGGGGGATTGTGCCGAGGAGTTCAGTGAGTGCACAGCCCCGACGATCCGGGAAACCATGAAAGTCATTCTGCAGATGGCTGTTGTCCTGACCTACGCCGGCGAAAAACCGGTCATCAAAATGGGACGTATCGCCGGGCAGTATGCCAAACCCAGATCCAAGCCCACTGAGATCCAGAATGGGGTGGAGCTTCCCAGTTTCAGAGGGGATATGGTAAACGCCGGGGAGTTCAGCGCTGAAGCCCGGCGAGCCGATTGCCAGAGGTTGTTGACCGCATATTTTCATTCAGCCTCCAGCCTGAATATCCTCAGGGCTTTCACCCGGGGCGGGTACGCGTCTCTGGAAAAGGTGCATGCCTGGAATAAAGAGTTTGTCAAACAATCCGCTGAGGGGAAATCCTATGAAAAACTGGCCAGTGATATTGAAAAAGCGCTGACCTTTATGAAAGTGATCGGTTTTGATCCGCAATCGGTCCCCCAGCTGAGTGAGGCGTATTTTTATACCTCCCATGAAGCATTGCTGCTGGGCTACGAGCAGGCGCTGACCCGACAGGATTCGCTGACGGGAAAATGGTATGACTGCAGTGCTCATCTGGTCTGGATCGGAGACAGAACCCGTCAGTTGAACGGCGCTCACATTGAATTCCTGCGAGGTGTGCACAATCCCATTGGCATGAAAATCGGGCCCGATCACGATATGGATGAGATCAAAGCGATTATGGACGTCCTTAATCCTGAAAACCAGTTTGGGCGAATCGTCATTATCACCCGTTTTGGCAAGGATAAAATCGGCCGGTATTTACCCCCCTTGATCCGTAATTTTCAGAAGGAGGGTCTAAACGTGCTTTGGAGTTGCGATCCCATGCATGGCAACACCTATACGTCGGAATCGAATTTCAAGACCCGCAATTTCAATGATATCCTCTCTGAAATCAGGAGCTTTTTCGAAATCCATCGGTCGGAAGGAACAGTTCCGGGCGGGGTACATTTTGAATTGACCGGAAAGGATGTGACTGAATGTGTGGGCGGAGCTCAGGAAATAATGGATCATCATTTGCAGAATAACTATGCAACATCCTGTGATCCCAGGCTGAATGCTCAACAAAGCCTGGACCTGGCTTTTATGATTGCCGACATGCTCAAGAAATAGTGCCTGATCCCTGACAGCGCTGGTTGAAAATCAGCGCGCGCCATTACCCTCAGATTTTCAGCCATACACCCTCAAACCGCAAAATCCGGTCATGTCTGAAGGTTCCCATTCGATCCGTCGCAAGGTGGGACTGGCCTCCCTGATCATGATGACCTCGGTTTTCCTCAGCCGTATCATCGGTCTGGCCAGGGAAATGGTCATCGCCTACATTGGCGGAACTGGCGGAGATGTCGATGCTTATCAGGTTGCATTCATGGTGCCTGAAATTTTAAACCACATCCTGGCGAGTGGTTTTCTCTCGATAACCTTCATTCCCATCTTTGCCGGATATCTGGTCCGGAATGAAGATGAAGCGGGATGGCGGGTCTTTTCCCTGGTGATAACCTGTTTCGGCACCCTGCTGCTGATACTGACCGCCCTGGCAATGATCTATACCCCTGAACTGATCGGGCTGGCTGGATTTCGCAGCCAGCAGCTCAATGCAAGTGCCGTCCGCATGGCACGGATCATTATACCGGCCCAGTTTTTCTTTTTTGTCGGGGGCATCATGATGGCCGTTCAGTTTGCCAAAGAGAAATTCCTTATTCCGGCACTGGCTCCGTTAGTCTACAATGCCGGGATTATAGCCGGGGGTGTGATATTGAGTCCCTGGCTCGGGATGGAAGGCTTTTCCTGGGGCGTATTAGGGGGTGCGGTGCTGGGGAATTTTGTCATTCAGATCTTCGGGGCCCGCAACGTCGGGATGAGGTTCCGAATCTGTTTCCAGTTCAGGCATCCGGATCTGAAGAAATATATCCTGCTGACCTTGCCGCTGATGCTGGGCTTGACCATGACCTTTTCCACCGAGCTGTTTTACCGACTTTTTGGATCCTATCTGCCCCCAGGCAGCGTTTCAAGCCTGAACTACAGCCTGCGTATCATGTATGTTCTGGTCGGCATATTCGGACAGGCAGCGGGTGTCGCATCATATCCTTTCCTGGCCCGTCTGCTGGCGGAGAACAGGATACGGGAGACAACCCTCCTGCTGGATAACACCCTGCGGTTTATCCTGCTGGTGATCCCCTTTTCCGTGTTGTTGATTGTCCTGCGATACGAAGTGGTCCTGTTGATCTTTCAAAGGGGACGTTTTGACGCAGCCGCAACATCCATGACATCGGAGGTACTGGCTTTTATACTGCTCGGAACGGTGGGTTTTGCCGCTCAAACAGTTGTGAGCCGTGGATACTATGCCAGCCAGAATACGCTGCTGCCAGCTGTTTTTGGCACCATCGCGGTTGTTGCCAGTATTCCCGTCTATATCCTCGGTATGAAATGGATGGGTGTGACCGGTGTGGCACTGGGGCTATCCATTTCAGCTGTCTTTCAGGCGGGTCTGCTCTATATCCTCTGGAACCGCCGTATCGGAAGCCGGGAAGGGGGGAAGATGGCCGTTTATCTGCTGAAAATCGTCCTGCTCAGCCTGGCCCTGGGTGCAATCCTGCAAGGGTTCCATCAGGCGCTGGCCGTGTGGTTGGATATCACGTCGTTAGGAGGCAGTCTCGGTGTTGTGCTGCTGACGGGGATCCTGTTTCTGATCCTGCTGATCAGCAGCAGCCGGTTTCTGGGGATTGAAGAGGTAAAAAACCTGCTGACCCGGGTGGTCCTCAGTTTGAAGAAGCGGTTCGTCGCCAGTTGAGTTGCACGTGTTCCTGCAGCAGCCAGGCAGTATGCCCGCAGATCTAATCCAGAGCGGTTCCCCAATTGTATTTCCGTTTAATATACTTCATGAAAATGGATGTTTCAGCGCGTACGATACCATCGATGGCATTGATTTTTTTATATATGAGAACGTTGAGTTCATCCATGGATTTGACAATGAATTCAGCATCAATGCAGTTGCCATCGGTTGTATGGACAAGAAACCACAACTCATTCACCTTTTTCAGCTCCTTGATGACGATGTCCATTTTTTTAATATCGACATGGATCCGGATATTGCCGACAATATCGAATCCCAGTTTCATGGGATTGCTGACGGCCACAATCTGAATATACTCCTCCTTGATCAGCCGGTTTAACCGGGTCCTGACAGTTCCCTCGGATATTCCGATTTTTTTGGCGACTTCAGTATTGGAGATGCGACCATCTTTCTGCAGCAGTTCGATCATTTTGCAGTCGATGGTATCGATCTTCTTTTTCTTATATGTTACACTTTTTTTGGGCATGGTTTCTCCTGATAATATCGCCATTCCAATGCAGGCACATGTCGGATGGGATCTTCCGGTAACCGACTCAGATAATGGACTGTGCATTTGCTCTTTCAACGAATTCAGTAAATGAACAGAAGGCAAACCGGAATTCCTGTTTCTTAAGGTCACCTTGATTAACTGGAACTCAGTCAGCATCAAAGGGGTGGTGTTTCAAGAACCCTGGAAGCCATGGATGGCTTCCAGGAGCTCCATGGATGGACTCGTGCGTTTCTTGAAAGATCACCCCTTTGGTGCGGTAAGTTCGATAATTTTAACTAATCAAGGTGCCCTTAATTGAACGAGTGAAAGGGTTGGCCGGTTTCATCTCTGAATCTCCAAGTGCCGTTTTATCTGCCTGTTCATGGCATGTTGAATACAGTTGGTTCCCGCCTGTCATAGCGATGATCCGAATTGAAAAACAGCAAAATATTGTTGCAAACCGTTGATAGAAACTTTATTAATTGTTTTGATTCGAACAATTTTGTTGCTAAAACCGTATATTCCGTAGAAAATTCTGCTATAATTATTGACATTAATTTTCGCCTTGTCTACAATTTAATCGTGATTATTCGCAAATTTCCAGTCATTACCAGCAGGGTCTTCCCAGCGGATTTCCAAACCCCCTGTCACAGGGGACCAATTTCCATTGCTAAGGTTTTTAACCAGCCGCAGACTAAACAACAAGAGGAGGATGTATTATGACACTTCCAGTGATGAAGAACTTTATTAACGGTGAATGGGTGGCGTCAAAGACCACTACTTTCGGCGATGTATGGAATCCCGCTAAGGGTGAAAAAATTGCGTCTGTCCCCTATGGTGTTAAAGAAGATGTGGACATGGCAGTGCAGGCTGCAAAGGCTGCTTTCCCGGAATGGCGGGCGACGCCACCGTTGACCAGAGCCCGCTATCTGTTTCGCCTGAAGGAAGCTTTCGAAGAGAACTTCGAAGCGATCGCCCGGGTTTTGACCACAGAACAGGGAAAGGCGATTGATGATTCCAGGGGTGAAGTGCGCAGAATGATCGAAAACGTCGAACATGCCACCGGTGTGACGACACTGATGACCGGTTATACGCTGGAAGACATTGCCAAGGGTATCGACTGTTATGGCCATCGCCAGCCGATGGGTGTCTTCGCAGCCATCGTCCCCTTTAATTTTCCCGGTATGGTTGCCTGGTGGTTTCTGCCCTATGCACTTGTTTCCGGTAACACATTTATTGTGAAGCCTTCCGAACAGGTCCCGATGACCCAGGCAAAGATCTTTGAGATTGTAGAAGAGGTCGGATTCCCTGAAGGCGTGATTAACCTGGTCAACGGTGCCCATGAAGTGGTCAACGGTCTGCTGGATCATCCGGATGTTCAGGGGATTTCCTTTGTCGGTTCCACACCGACAGCGAAGTATATTTATGAGCGTTGCGGTGCAACAGGCAAACGGGTTCAGGCTCTGGGTGGGGCGAAAAACATTGTAGCTGTAATGCCGGACGCAGATATCGATGCGGCCATTCCCTCACTGATCACCTCATTTTTCGGCTGTGCCGGACAACGGTGCTTGTCTGGTTCTATCTTGGCTCCTGTCGGAGATGTTGCGGGAGAGTTGAAGGAAAAGTTCATTGCCGCGGCTAAAAACCTGAGAGTGGGCAATGGTCTGGATGAACAGACCGCCATGGGACCGCTGGCTGGACCCCAGCATAAAAAACGGGTTCTGGGGTATATCGAGAAGGGAATCGCTGAAGGCGCCGAACTGCTGATGGATGGCCGGAACTTCACAGTGCCTGAGTTCCCTAACGGCTTTTTTGTCGGACCGACCATTTTTGATAAGGTTCGACCCGATATGTCAATTGCCACTGACGAGATCTTCGGCCCGGTTGTCAGCGTGGTTAATCCGAAAAACCTGGACGAGGTGATCGAACTGGTCAACAGCCGTAACTATGCCAACGCTGCTTGTATTTATACACAGAGCGGGGCAACTGCCCGTGAATTCAAGTATCGGGTTAACCCTTCCATGGTGGGGATTAACATCGGTGTCGCCGCACCCATGAGCTTCTTCCCCTTTGGTGGGCACGGAAACTCCATGTTTGGTGATATTAAAGGCCACGGTCAGGAGATTTTTCTATTCTTCACCGATATGAAAGTGGTGATTGAACGCTGGTATTAATATCGGCAAGGGATTCGGAAGTTGTGGTCAAATGGTCTGCAACTTCTGCTACTAGGAGAGAGGAATGCCATTAATTAATTTTGGAAGTATCATGAACTTCGCTGAAGAGCTGGAAACCCGGGATGAGCAGTTTTACACAGCTGCACTCAAAAACCCCGCTGCCACTTCTCACAAGGCTGTTTTTGAACAGATCCTCAGCGACTGCAAGAAGAACAAGATCAATATTCAACGGGCGCGCCGGGAGAATGTGACAGAGATGATCCTGGAAAACATCGCCGATTTTACCAGGGCTCCGTTTGTTCTGGATGTGGGGGATCCGGCAGGCATGAGCAGCCAGGAGCTTCTTGAAACGGCCAAAAAGCTTGAGGAGAGAGCGGAGCGCTATTATCTGGAAGCAGCTGTTAAGATCAAAGCCCTGTCTGAAGTAGCCAGAATCCTGAAACTGGTGGCAAAGAAGCGAACGGCCCACCGCACAGCCCTGGCGGGTTAGTCCCCGATTCAATCCATTCAGTGGACCATCAGGGTTTTAACGCCCTGATGGTTCTTTCAACCTGCCTGACTATTTCACATGTGCATCGGCGATGGCGATTGCCTCTGAGATGATGCCCAGTCCTTCGTCCACCTCACTTTCGGTGATGATCAAGGGAGGGGCGACAAAAATCCAGTTCCAGCGTACAAAGGTAAACATACCCAGTTCCTTGATCTTGGCTGCGACCTTGGACATGACACCCATTTCTGATGCCTTGGCATTCCAGGGGGCCATCGGTTCCTTGGTTTTCCGGTTCTTGACCAGCTCAATACAACCCAGCATGCCGGTGTTCCGGAAGTCACCAATGGACGGATGTTTCTCCTTCAGTGCGGCTACCTGCCGATCGATGTAGGCTCCGGTTTCCCGGGCCCTGGCAATCAGGTTCTGCTCTTCATACACCTCCATACAGGCCACGCCTGCGGCGCACCCTACGGCGTGACCGGAGTATGTGAGCCCGATCATCATGGGGGTGTCTTCGAAATGCTTGGCGATTTTTTCCGAGACAATCACGCCTCCCAGGGGGATGTACCCGCTGGTCAGACCTTTGGCCATGGAGATGATGTCCGGTTCAACCCCGCTGTTCTGGATGGCGAACCACTGTCCGCACCGACCGAAACCGCTCATGACTTCATCCGAAATCAGCAGGATGCCGTATTTATCGGCTATCGCCTTGATTTTCTGCCAGTAGTCGGGCGGATACTTGATACAGCCGGAAGATCCGGATTCCCCTTCAAAGAGGATGGCTGCCACGCTGTCGGGGTTCTCGAACTGAATGACCCGCTCAATATGGGCCACGCACTCCCGGTTGCAGGAGTCTATCTTCTGGGACCAGGGACAGCGGTAGCAGTAGGGGTCTTCCACATGCACAAAACCCGGGGCACCGTCCCGATCCACCGGAAATTTTCTGGGGTCCCCGCCGGCAGCCACGGCACCGTAGGTTGCACCATGATAGGAGCGGTATTTGGTGATGATCTTCTGTCGACCGGTCACCATGCGGGCGAGCTTGATCGCGTTTTCAATGGCCTCGGCACCGGCATTGGTAAAGAATGTTTTTTTCAGACTGCCCGGAGCTACGGCAGCCAGCTTCTTCCCCAGTTTTCCCCGGGCCTCGGTGGCCATGCCCGGGTAAACATAGCTCAACTCGTTCATCTGCTTTAAAACCGCTTCCTGGACCTTCCTGTTGCCGTGCCCGATATTCACATTCATCAGCTGGGACGAAAAGTCGATAATCCGTTTGCCGTCCCGGTCATAAACATAGACACCTTCCGCCCGCTGCGCATTCACCGGGCTGATCCCTTTCTGGGGGCCCCATGAAAAAAGGGTGTAGTCCAGGTTATTCTTTAATATTTCCTCTTTGCTCATTTTTTCCTCTTGCCATCAGGTTGATCGATTAAATTTCCAACATTTTTTCATAGGTTTCAGGTCGACGATCCCTGTAAAACTGCCAGGTTTTTCGCACCTCTTCGATCAGATCCAGATCCAGAGTGGAGACCAGCAGTTCGTCGTTGTCTTCTGAAGCACAGTCCAGGATCTCTCCCCTGGGATTCACATGGTAACTGCTACCGTAGAACTTGCCGATATTCCACGGGGGTTCTGTTCCCACACGATTGATGCATCCCATGAAATATCCGTTGGCAACGGCATGGGCTGGCTGTTCAAGCTTCCAGAGATGCTGGGACAGTCCGGCAACTGTCGCAGACGGGTTATATACGATTTCTGCGCCATTCAGTCCCAGGACCCTGGCCCCTTCCGGAAAATGGCGGTCATAACAGATATAGACCCCAACCTTCGCATACCGGGTTTGAAAAACAGGATAGGACCTGTCTCCCGGTTTGAAGAAATATTTTTCCCAGAAACCGCCGGTGTGGGGGATGTGCTTTTTCCTGAATTTCCCCAGGTAGCTGCCGTCGGCATCGACCACGGCTGCGGTGTTGTAATAGACACCCGCACTTTCCCTTTCATAAACCGGGATGACCATGACCATTTCATATTTCTTGGCATAGGGCATCAGTGCTTCAACAGTGGGTCCCGGTACCGGTTCAGCCGCGCTGTACCACCGGGGATCCTGGGAGGGGCAGAAATAGGGGCCGTTAAATATCTCCTGCAGACAGAGAATCTGAACCCCCTTTTTGCCGGCCTCTTCTATAAAGGGAATATGATGGTCAAATGCGGCCTGCTGAATCTCTTGAACCGGTTTTGATTCATCGTTGATCGGATTTCTGCACTGGATTAAGCCGCTGATAACGTTTCTTGCCATATGGCCTCCAAATGAGGGTTGATAAGATTGACTTGTGCCGATGGAATCGAACGACTGATCTGAGGCGATGAGCTGCGAACGGACAGTTGCCCATCAGGTTATTTCCATGTTTTACGTCACATAACTCGTATAAGTGTTATTACAATCCCAATCTTGTTGTCAAACGGAAAAGGATTAGATTTACCGGATTATGCGCTGTTTAGTCATCAATTTCACGAAATTTGAATATATTGTGCCGGAAAACAACGATTTTTGATCTTTTCAGACCATCCGTGGCCGGATTTGTGAGTGGGACTGCAAACAATTCGCAGGTCGAGGGATCGGACCAGCGAACCGAATGCCGTAAGCAGAGACTGGGTTTGAATTGGGGAGACGAAGCGGAACAACCGGTCTATCCCTTCAGGGTTGCCTGGACTGCTTGAATCCACTGGGGTGGATAGGGGACTCTGAATGCGGCGGTATCCTTTTTTTTGTTTTTGTTGATGAAGTCGACCATCATCAATGATTGATGAATCTCTTCCCCCCGGTGTCGCACATCGTGATAGACTTTGAGTAGTTTATCACCGGGGATGTCCAGTTCCAAGCCGGCGCGGCGGCTGCGGTAAAACAGACGCTCCTTTGTCAGAATCAGAAAACCGCTGCGCCGTCGGATTGGGCCTTCATCCGATGTAACACCCAAATAAATAATGCCGAAACTTGCGGTCATGATCTGTTCGTGGTTGAATTTTTTTTCGATCCAGCGCTGATCCCGCTGTCGAATCCAGGCGATATATCCAAGGATTCCAAAAAAAATCAGCGCAATAAGCATCCAGTGTTGATTCGCGAAATTTTCAACCATATTTATGATTTATGAACAGTTTAGGTAGTGATATATCATCAAAATCGGAAGTGCAGATTTATAGGGCTGCCTATCGATATTCCGCCAAATAGATCATTAGCTTCTTCTTGGCCATATTGTAACGATACCCCTTGTGAATACCAATGGCCTGAAGAATGGAGTCGGCTATCTCTTCATCGCTTTTATTTTTCTTACGCAACTTTCGAATTCGGTCGCCATTAATTTCAACCAATTGCTGGAAACCTTCATGGTCCCTGAAGAAAAAGACGAAAAAGCCAAGGACAAATACTATCGCCGAAGAAAAAATGGCGATATACACATCAGACTGAGGATCTGGAAAAAAAGGCCTTAACAGCCCTTCCGGATTGCCGGCATTAAGAAGGGTATACATGGCGATGACCCCGATAAGGACCATCAGGATATAGATACTGTTACGAATGATTTTGAACACGATTCGGATCTCAGCTCGGCTCGGATCCTGTCTTCCGGTTCCGATTGTTTTAGTATGCTGAGGTCTGAAACCAGACCTCAAAAAAGAAAGGGGGAAAACCCTCAAGGCTTTTCCCCCTTTCCTGTGACTTTTACGCCCATGAAAGCTTCAGGCGGCTAAGCAAGACTTACTACACAGGTCGCATCTCACCTTCAGCAAGAGTTACCCATTCAGCCTCTGCCTTTTCCCAGGCTTCATCGGAGGCTTCTGTTTCCCAGACTTCCAGGCCACGCTCTGCGCGCGTTGCACCGGGTAGTGTGTTGTCCAGTAGAATACCGATAATGGCTGTGACGGCCATACCCGTACTAAGTATAGCCTGTAAAAAATTACCAAGGACATTTGCGAGATCACCTTGCTGACCCCATGATATCGCTCCGCTTACAAGCTTCTGTGTCCCAACATCAAAATGGGGTGTAAACCAGAACGGTACACTGAGGCCGGCAAAAAATGAAAGACCGATAATGAACAGGTTCCTTGAATTGTTCAGGTTGACGATCTGCAGGTTGGAAAGACCCACCGATGCGATCATACCAAAAAGAGCAACAAACATGGCCCCCACAACCGGCTGAGGAATCGTTGTCAACAGCGCTCCAAATTTCCCAACAATGGGTATCACCAGCATGACGATAGCCCCTGCTCTGACGACGCGTCGACTGGCTACCCGGGTCAGACCGATGGAACCAATATTCTCGGAGTAGCTGGTGGTTCCATTACAGGTTTGCAGCACACCTGCGATCAAGCAGCCAAGACCTTCTGCTCCCAGGCCCCGGGAAATCATTTTCCCAGTGGGGACAGGCGCTTCTGAAATACGGGCACAGGCATAATAGTCACCAATGGATTCAATCATGGATGCCAGGTAACCGGCCAGCATGCCTAAAGCACCGGCCCACAGCGTGGCGCTGCCGAAATTCGGAAAGCCCCATTTAAAAGGCATCATTGGCATGAGGCTGAACCATGGTGCAGCGGAGACCAGACTCGTATTCAGGTAAGCGGCGTTGCCCTCGGGAATAAGGCCGGTGGCGGTTCCAATCCATGCGCAAATCCAGCCGGTGGCGATGGCTAGCAGAACCGGGAATAACATGAACATTCTCGATTTATGCGAGAAAACCTGAGAATAGAGAATCATGGCGACGATTGTGATTCCGGAAATGACCCAGTTTCCTGCCATCCAGGGAGCCCCGATGCCGAACAACGCCAGACCGATCATGGCGATGGTAGGACCGATCACGATGGGGCTGATCAGTTTTTTGACTTGTCCCATAATCCCGGTATAACCCAGGAAGATTTCCACGACAGAAGCGATCATGATGGCGCCTGACACCTCTTGAATACGGAGTTGCCAGAGTGGCAGACCTGCTGCCGCCGCATGATCGGCAGTAAGTATAAATATTATTGCAAATGATGGTCCGAGAAACGAAAACGTTCCACCCTGGATAATCGGCAGCCTGTTTCCGAGGGGTGATTGCTGGATCAAGGTACAGATTCCTGAAGTGAAGAAAATGGTCGATATCATCAATGCCAGTTCCGCCGGCGGTAAGCCCATGGCCCCACCAATAATAAACGGAATCAGGACAGTTGCCCCGAACATCGTCAGATATTGCTGTATACCAAGCAAGACGGCCATTGGCCATGTTGGTTTACTTCCAATTGGATAGACAATCCAGTGTTGCTTTTCAGCAGTTGCTTGTTCACTCATACCTAATTCTTTGCCTCCATGTTTGCCTCAAACGAAACCGAGGGCGTTACTGGTTGAATGGAAAATGCCGAAGATCATCGACAAACGCTTCAGGTTGTTTTACCCCTGAAGTGAAACCAGCCGTTTGACCGTCCCCTTGAGAATCAGAAACGGGGAAACAATCAACGGCTTCTCCAACATCCCTTCACAATCCGCTACCGCCGCGCTCGAGAAGACCGGCGGGGAGATGGGCATCCGCCGACAGGCCGCTGGTAAACCCCTTTCCTCAGCTTGCCTGGCCAGCACTCAAGTCGGATCGACTTTCAACATCTAGAGCCAGTTTGCCGTTTTCTGGGTTTTCAGACGGTTGTCTGCGGTCCAGCCTTAAAAACGGGATGTTTTTTGAATAATACTTCCAAACCTGCATCTGCAAAAAATTGAACGACAGACGGTTTGAACCGGTCTGCCGCTCGTCTAACGCTTGAATACGCCGACTGCCAAGCAGTCGGTTGGATGATTATTACAATAAAAAATGGAACTATGCAACCGTTAACTGAAAAGGAATCGAACCGGTAAAGGGAAGACGGGTCAGTATCATGCGAAATTCGCAAAATACTGACCGCGTTTTTATAAAATATTGATGTCTTTATAGTCAGACAGCTTGAGATCCTTTTCCAGTGACGTGTCCATGATTTTGGCTTCCCTGCGTTTCCAGTCCCGGGGCATCTCCTTAAAGGTGATCAACCCTTCGACCGGGCAGATAAAACTGCAGATCATGCAACTGAGGCATTTGTCCTCAATCAGGTGGGGTCTGCGTGTGGTCTCGTCCCAGTCCAGCGCCTGTCCTGCTGCGTCGTTGCAGACAATAACACACTGCCCGCATCCGACACATTGATCGAGATCGTACTGGGTAATACCCTGGCGGTCGAGTTCAAAATGGTCCGTGGTTTTGAGATTGGCATTGGCCTTGCCAACCAGTTCGCCAACCGAGGATATTCCTTTCTCCACCATAAAATCGGAGAGCCCCTCAATCATATCTTCAACAATACGGTAACCATAATGAATGATACCGGTCGTCACCTGGATGGGGCCGGATCCCAGAAGAATATATTCCAGAGCATCGACCCAGGTTTCGATACCACCGATGCCGGACAGCGGCAGGTTCAGCTCTTTGCAGGTGGCCATCTCTGCGATAAATCGCAGCCCGATGGGTTTGATCGCGGGTCCTGACGTGCCGCTGATCGCTCCAATACCGAAAACGTTTGGTTTGGGAACCAGATCATTCAGACCGACCTCTGATATTCCGCTGACCGTATTGATTGCGGCAATACCATCGGCACCGCCTCTTTTGGCATACAGTGCCGGTTCCGTCATGTCGGTGATATTGGGGGTCATCTTCGCAAGTACCGGAATGGAAACGGCGTTCTTAACCGTGGTCGTGAACTTCTCGATCAGGTCAAAGGCCTTGCCGACATGATGACCGGAGCCTTCCACACACATGTGGGGACAGGAGAAATTCAACTCCAGCATGTCTGCGCCATTGTCTTCTGAAACCTTGGCCAGGTACTCCCACTCGGCATTGGAGAACCCCATGATGCTCGATATCAGTACCCGGTCCGGATATTTCTTCTTCAGATAGAGAAAGTCCAGCAGGTTGTGCTTCAGCGGGCGATCGGAGATCTGCTCGACATTCTGAAGCCCGACCAGCCGTTTATGGCCATAATGGTAGGAGTTCATCCGGGGTGAAGGATGGATGATGGGAATCCGGTCGGAGTTGAGCGTCTTGAACACGACTCCGCTCCATCCTGCTTCATAGGCGGCCTCCACCATTTCAGCACTATTCGAAACGGGAGAGGAAGATAGCAGAAACGGATTCTTGAACTTGATCCCACAGAAATCCATGGAAAGATCGACCGTGTGATTGGATTTCATCGCTCCTCCTGTTTGTTCAGATATTGTTGTATTGCCAGAGCCGCGGCTTTCCCGTCCCGAACGGCATTGACCACCAGCGAAGGTCCCCGGACGATGTCACCACCGGCAAAGATGCCCTTGATGGATGTCTCGCCGGTTTCCGGGTTGGCTTTAATCCTTTTATCGGCACCGGTTTCAACCCCGGGGTACCAGTTCGGGGAGTCGTCTTCAGCCTGGTTGCCAATCGCTTCAATCACGATATCCGCATCCAGATTCCATTCGGAACCGGGAATTTCAACAGGCGCCCGACGCCCAGACGCATCCACGTCACCCAGGCGGGTGCGGATCATTTTAATCCCGGCCATGCGGTTGTCTGCATCGGTGAAATAATCCAGTGGCTGGTTGAGCAGCAGAAAGTGCAATCCGCCTGCCAGTGTGGATTGAATCTCTTTCTCCTCTGCGGGCATCTGCAGGTAGGAACGGCGATAAACCAGATAAACATCCCGGGCACCCAGTTTGACCGCTGTTTCCACACAATCCATGGCCACCGCACCGCCACCAATGACAGCCACGGTTTTGCCTTCGATCTGGGACGCTGTCTGTTCCAGCCGGCCGTCCCTGAGCGAAGCGAGATAATCCACAGAAGAGAGAAGTCCATCGATGGGAACCTGGTCTGGTTTTAACGGCGTTGCTTTCCAGAGCCCGGGGGCCAGGAAGACGGCACTGAAGCCCTCGTCCAGAAGTTTCTCAGCCCCTTTTTCGCCCTCTATACGGGTGTTGCACTTGAACACCACACCCAGTGCCTGAATATCGCCGATCTCTTTTTTGAGGAACGTTTCATCAAATCTGAAAGGCGCGACCCCATACCGGAGCACACCCCCCGGTTCCGGACGGGCTTCGAAAACGGTAACCCGATACCCGGCCTGTGCCAATTCGGCCGCACAGCTCAGGCCACCGGGGCCTGAACCGACCATGGCGACGGTCTCTCTGTTCTGTTCCGGTTTTTTGAGGACCCGGAATCCGGTATCCCAGGCGTATTCGATCAGAAATCGCTGGATAGCGCCGATTCGAATCGCTCGATCCTCCCCATCCGGCAGGTTTTTCGATTTGAGCATGGCACTGCACTCTTTTTCGCACAGTCGATCCGTTGGGCAGAGAATGCCGCAGGCGCCGCCCAGGATATTGTTCTCCTTGATCGTCCGTATCGCACCGGTGATGTTTTTCAGGTGCAGTTTGCGGATAAAGGCGGCCGGTTCTGTATCAGCCGGGCACCCCTTTGAACAGGGGGCATCATGGCACAGCAGGCACCGGTCAGCTTCAGCAACGGCCTGACTGAAGCTGAAGCCCTTTTTCATGGTGTTAAACGTGTCAAAATTTCTCACGGTGAATTCTCCTTTTTGAAGCGTCCCTTTTTGGCTGCACGCATTGAGCGTGCAGCTGGCTGGAACAGGTCTCGGGGTCCTGCGATAACGCGCTGTGGACCAGGCCTATTTTTCGTTTGCTGAGCGCAGCATGGTGTGCAACAGGACATTGGCACCGGCGGTACAGTCTTCCCAGGTGGTATTCTCGATTTCGACGTGGCTGCGGCCGCCAATGCTGGGGACGAATATCATGGCGGTTGGTGCCAGTTGATTCATATAACTGGCATCGTGACCGGCCCCACTGATCATATGCAGGTTGGAATACCCCAGTTCAGCCGCGGTGTCCAGAATTCCCTGGACCAGTTTTTCGCTGAAGGGGGAATGCTCCACACGCCAGGTCTCTTCCATTCTCAGGGGACAACCCCGTCTGGCGGCAATCTGCTTGAAATCATCACTGACCTTGTTCCACGCATCAATGGCCAGATCATCGTCCCAGGAGCGGATGTCTACCGTGAAGTGAACCTTGTCGGGGATAATATTCCGGGAGTTGGGGTAGTTCTGAATCTCGCCGACGGTCGCGACCATATTGCCCCCCATCCGTTCCGGCAGCTCATTCACCTTGAGTATCATTTCAGCCGCCGCACACAGGGCATCATGACGGCCTTCCATCGGTGTCGGGCCGACCTGGTTGGCTTCCCCCTCCAGGTAGATGTCGTACCAGTGCAGGCACAGGATCCCCTTGGGAGCGCCGATGGTTTTCCCGGACCGTTCCAGCATCGGGCCCTGCTCGATGTGATATTCGTAATAGGCGTGCAAGGGGGATTTTTTGCAGGGCACCGTTCCCTTGTACCCGATGCGGATCAGTTCGTCTTCAAATCGTTTGCCATTGATATCGGTCTTGTCATAGGCCCAGTCCCGATCAAGAGCGCCGGCCCAGACGCCCGAGGCGACCATGGCGGGGGCAAAGCGGGATCCCTCTTCATTCGTCCAGTCGACGATGACGATGGGCCTTTCAGTGATCACCTGATTTTCGTGAAGGGTGCGTAACACTTCGAGGGGTCCCATAACCCCGAGAATACCGTCAAAACGACCGCCCTTGGGCTGGGAATCTACATGGGACCCACTCATGACAGGGGGCAGATCATTGTTGCGGCCGGCTCTGCGGCCAAAAATATTCCCCATTTCATCGATGGTGACTTCCAGATCGATCTCCTTCAGCCATTTCACCAGCAGGTCTCGGGCCTGCTTGTCCTCATCCGATAACGTCAGCCGTTGGACACCCCCACCCGGGGTTGCCCCGATTTTGGCCATATCTTCCAGTGTTTTCTGCAATCTTTTGCCATTGACACGTAAATCCTTCAGTTCCATTTGGGGGGTCTCCGTTGGTTATTTTCAAAATACGACAGGTCTCTATTGATTCTTGTCTGCTCAGTTTTTTTCGTCATTTTTATTGAATAGAGCGGGAAATGTCAATAAGAAAAATTTAAATGCCGCGAATTGTATATTTAAATATTGACTTTTTCTCGAATATGGTCTCTTTTTATTTAATTATTAACGATAACAGACAAAATGTCGGGGTTTTGGAATTTAATCACGGGCCCTTCAATTTACCGGTTCTTTATATTGAGCGGTTCCCGGGAAGATCGGCTGATTTTCGATTGAATTCAAAACGATTCAGAAAAGGCCGGTTTTTTGTGGGGGCTGGTTTTAACCGGGATGCTCTCCCCCTTGAGGGCCGACGATCGATTTTGTTTGCGCCCGTCGGAAAGCAGGAAATACCATGGTTGATGTGTTGCTGATACAACCCCCGATCCGGGATTTTTACCTGACGGCCAAACGGACCATTCCCCACGGTCTGGCCTGCATTGCCGCTTCTCTGGAAAAAGAGGGTTTCACGGTGGAGATCCTGGACGGACTTGCCACTGCCAAGTCCAGAATTATCGCACTGCCTCCGGAGATGGCAGGTTTGGATGCTTTTTATCTTGGACCTGATCTCTCCCCATTCTCCCTTTTTCATCACTTTCGCTATTACGGATACAGCCTGGAGCACCTGGCATCCAGAGCGAAAGCGTCCGGGGCTTTTTTGATTGGTATTTCCTCGCTGTTTACTGCCTATGGAGAGATGGCACTGGCTACGGCGGAAGCTGTCAGGCAAGTCTGTGCCGGGGCAACCATTGTGATGGGTGGCCATCATCCCACGGCACGCCCGCAGTCAGTGATGGCCAGCAGTGCTGTCGATTATGTTCTGCGGGGGGAGGGGGAGGTTTCACTGCCCCTGCTGGCCCGGGCGATTCGGGAAGAGCGTTCGGTCAGGGGGATTCCGGGGATTGTCTTTCGTAAGTCGGATCAATCGCTGGACATCAGTCCGCCGGCAGTGATGGCGGATCTGGATGCATATCCGTTACCGGCACTGCATCTGCTGAGGAATGACTACTATCGGCGGGCGGGCGGCGGAACCGCCGTCATCATGACCAGCCGGGGATGTCCGATGCACTGTTCCTATTGTTCCATGGGGAATTCAGCCATTTTGCCCTATCGCCAGAGAAACTACGACCGGGTGCTGGCAGAAATCGATGTGGCCGTTAAAGAGTATGGTGTCCGATTTATTGATTTTGAAGATGAGCACCTGACCCTGCACAGGGAACTGATACTCCGTTTTCTGGAGCAGTTGATCGCCCGTTTCCGCGACTATGATCTGGAATTCAGGGCGATGAACGGGCTCTATCCCGGGTCGCTCGATACGGAGATGCTGCTGTTGATGAAACAGGCGGGATTCAGAACCCTGAATCTCTCGCTCTGTTCCATATCCCCTGGACAACTGCAGCGGTTTAATCGACCGGATGTCAGCCGGGCGTTTGATCGTATTCTCAAGGAGTCCCTGACGCTGGGTCTGGACACGGTTGGGTATATTATTGTCGGGGCCCCGGATCAGGATCCCCTGGAATCGGTCGCGGATCTGCTTTTTCTGGCTCAGAGAAACGTGCTGGCAGGGGTTTCAGTTTACTACCCGGCTCCCGGCAGTTCCGATTTTGAAGCCTGCCGGCAACGGGGATTACTACCTGAAAACGCGATGCTGATGCGCGCATCAGCCCTGCCCATCTCAGCAACATCAACCCGTGAGGATTCGGCCACACTGATGCGGCTGGGTCGGATCCTCAATTTTATGAAATATCTGGATGATCACCCGGACATCTGCTACGGCGAAAACACACGGCGAGAGGGGGCGTCACTGCCCCAGAAACGCCTGGAACAGGGGGTGAAACTGCTGCAGATGTTTTTCCAGGATGGCCATATCCGGGGAATCAAGTCTGATGGCACACTATTCGATCATCGGGTATCCCTGAAGCTGACCGGGGCCTTTATCGATGGATTTAAGAAAGAGGGCAACCGCTTCCAGCGGTGGCGGCGGCAAACCCTCGATCAATTTTAACGAGTCTCTGTCTGAAAGGGGGTTTATACCAGACGCGGATGGATACAGAGACCTATTCTCATGCGCCGTTATGCGCTACGCCGGGGCATGGGGGGTCATAACAGTCACGGGTCAGCATCGAGATATCTTTCTCATGTTTCGTTTTGCCCAACAGAGCATGATGGTTGGTATGAATTGTATCATGGTCTTAAAATGGGACCTCTGGCAGAACAAAGGCGAGTATTGACGGATGAAATCCAAAGTGCAACTATTTAACCAATCCGGTTTCTGAGAAAAAAATTCTGGTGGGCGGAGCAGCGTCCATTAAACACAATTCTGTATGAATGGAGGTAAAGAGATGGCGATACTGATTAAGAACGGCACAATCGTTACAGCCAGCGAAGAGTACAAGAGTGATGTTCTGATTGATGGAGAAAAGATTGTAGCTATTGGCACCGGCCTGGATAGCAGGGCGGAAACCATTATCGACGCGGCGGGGAAATATCTTTTTCCAGGAGGGATTGATGCCCATTCCCATTTCGATCTGCCCTTTATGGGAACCAACACTGCCGGATTTGATACCACACCTGCGGCCATTGTGGGCGGGACAACATCAGTCATTGATTTTACGCCACAGCCGGCCGGGATGAGCCTTCAGGATTCCATTGCCAAGCACCGGGAAGAGGCCATTGAAGGAAAGACTGCAGTGGATTACAGCCTGCACTCCATGGTCATGGACACAAGCGTGCCCGGGCTTTTCGATGAATTTGGGCCGTTGGTGAAGGCCGGTATTCCGACCATCAAACTGTTTCTGGCATATAAAGGAACGCCCTTCAACGTGGATGATGCGACCCTGTACAGCGCCCTGGAAGCCGCCAAGGATGTGGGGATGCTGGCCATGACCCATGCAGAAAACGGCGATATTGTCAGCCTGCTCCAGCAGAAACTGATTGCAGCCGGCAAGACGGAACCCCGATATCATGCGGAAAGCCGACCCCCGATTGTTGAGGCAGAAGCCACAGCCCGGGCTGCCTCACTGGCGAAGGCAGCTGACGCCCCGATCTTTATCGTTCATGTTTCCTGCGAGGACGCCATGCTGGCGATTCGCACCGCCAGACAGCAGGGGGTGGATATCTTCGGTGAGACCTGTCCCCAGTACCTTGTGCTGGATGTGGATTATCTGGCCAAACCGGGTTTCGAGGGTGCCAAATATGTCTGTTCCCCGGCATTGCGGGACAAATCCAACCAGGACCCCCTCTGGCGGGCACTGGACAATGGCTGGCTGCAAACCGTCGGATCGGATCACTGCGGATTTAATTTCAAGGGCCAGAAAGAGATGGGACGGGAACAGTTTACAGGCATTCCCAACGGTACACCTGGGGTCGAAAATCGTCTGGCGATTCTCTATACCTATGGGGTGATGACCGGAAAACTGTCTCTGCAGCGAATGGTCGATGCGTTTGCAACGGCCCCGGCCAAGTTTTTTGGCATGTATCCGCGCAAGGGCAGTATCATTGTAGGGGGAGATGCCGATATCGTCGTGTTCGACCCTGCCTATGAAGGCAAAATTTCCGTTGCAACATCACTGCATGGCGTCGATTACAGTGCTTATGAAGGCTTCGATGAAAAAGGCAGGGCCGATAAGGTGTTTCTCAGGGGAACACTGGTCGCAGACGGAGGAAAGTTTGTCGGTCAGTTGGGACAGGGGAAATTTATCAAGCGTCAGCCGTTCGGTCTGGCCTATCAATCCAGGATGAGTCGCTAACAGCGTCTGATTCCCGTATGATCTCAACGGCCACAATGATCATGGCCGTTGGGATCCCTTTCGCCTGCTGTCAAATACGTCCGAAATCATCCTCCAGGCGGACAATGTCATCTTCCTCAAAGTAGGTTCCCGTTTGAATTTCAATAAAAACGAGGTCGACAGTGCCGGGATTTCTCACTCTGTGTGCAGTCTCCACCGGGATGTCCACTATTTCACCCTGTTTCAGATGCAGAATCTGATTCCCCAGAGTTATCTCCGCCTCACCGGAAATGATGTACCAGTGTTCTGACCGCTTGTGATGCAGCTGCAGACTGAGTCTTTTTTGCGGTTTGACGACGATTCGCTTGACCTTGTGGTCATCCTCGTCAGCTAAAATGATGTAGTGTCCCCAGGGGCGATGATATTCGCTGTTCAGTTGTTCCATGGATACCTGTGGTATTTAAAAAGAGGGTTTTCTCTGTGACCTCGTGTCAGACAGCAACAATCACGATATTAATCGGATACCGCGGTGATGGGTTGCCTGAATGGCTAGCCCAGGGGAAAACCCAGGGAAAATGTAACGCCCCGGTCTGGATTATTTTCGGCAGTGATAAAACCGTTATGCAGTCTCATGACATGTTTTGCGATAGCCAGGCTTAATCCCTGTCCTTTTTGATGATGCATAATGTCCTGAATGGCAAACTCATCGAAGATCTTACTCAGCCAATCCTTCTGGATCCCCGGCCCTTGATCTGAAATGGTGATAATACCGTTTTCACCCTCCTGTCGCTGCGCCACTGTAATGGTCCCTTTTTCCGGTGAGAACTTGATCGCATTGTCCAGCAGATAGGTCAGCACTTCGTAGATCATGTACCAGTCGCCATTGACGGGAAATCCTGTAGTGGTGTCATGCTCCATTTGAATCTCCTTGGCAGCGATGGCTTCCCCCATTGAGGCGATGACATTTTTCAGTTGGGACAGTACCTGCTCCTTCCGCTTTTCAATACCTTGTAAACTTTTAAGCTCGCAGAGGAACGAGGTTTTTTCCACAAACTGATGCAACTGGTTGCCGCTCTCCTGTATCATGGAGATGGATCGCCGGGTCTCTTCGTCGAGATCCTCATCTTCCATCAGCAGTGAAGATATTCCGATGATCGTATTCAAGGGAGTTCGGGTTTCATGGGAGAAGAGGGCAAGCAGATCGGATTTGAGTTTGTCAATCTCGGTCGTGCGCTTCAGATTCAGGAATACATTGATTTTGGCTTCCAGTTCTTCTACCACGAAAGGCTTGGTAATATAATCGTCAGCGCCGGTCTCGTAACCTTTCAGCCGTTCTTCGATCATTGTCAGTGCTGAAACCATCATAATCCGGATATGATTATACTCCTCATTCTGACGGATGGTTTTGCACACTTCGTAGCCGTCCATTCCCGGCATTTTAATATCCAGCAGAATCAGATCGGGTTGAAAAACAGGGACCTTTTCCAATGCCTCTTCACCGGATTCCGCAGAGTCCAGAATATAGACGTCCTCCAGGAATGTTTTGATAATCTCAATATTTTGAATAATATCATCGACAATCAGGATTTTAAAATCCGATTTCATGAACGACTCCCATTGGCTTTTCTGGTTGGTGGGCCTTTCTTGTTGGCGTCCGCTTTTTCGTAACCGGTTTGATTCAAATATCCGGATGTGCTGGTGTTGTGGCTCTCATCGGCGGTGAGACATGGAAAAGTCACTACCCTGGTTGAATTCTGCAGGAACCGTTAGAATCACCGATACTGCGATATTTGCTTTACGTTTGACATTATCATGAATGAGAAAGGTCCTTCAATAGTATTATTTGTGACTATTTCGCCTTATCGCTTTGCTGGCAACGATTACAGCCTCATTGGCCTGTAATATGCATTCTTATTGGAAAGTCTGATATGGCTCAGGAGTCCTGATGATAGTGGGAAAGGGCAAAGCACCAATTTTATGGAATGATGTTGTAAATCAATTTTGGAGCTCGTCAGATATGTCAGTATCAGCCTGCTGTTTGCATCAGTCTGGTGGTAGAGTCTGAATTGTTCAAGGAGGAAAGGAATGCAACAGGATAGAATTCTCAATCTGAAAAAGGGAGAGCAGATTATCGTCCCCGGCAGTGATTCACGGCCGGTGGTTCTTAAAGCCAATATGGGTGACGCTCTGCTGCGAGGAGAAACCAGTCAGGTCTGGCTGGAAAATAATGAGAACGGGAAACGGCTGTACTTGAGACGTCTGCCCGAACCCGGGATGTCCATCGGTCCTGCGCTGTTCACGTCACTTGACGATCTGGCGCAAACCCTGGAGACCGGAAACTACTATATTGGATAGCGGTCCGGGATCAGTCCATGGGCAACCGCAGAGTCGCAATCCAGTTTGCCCCTGCCTGGACACTCGTCAATTCGAATCCGCCCCTGGGATAAGACCATTTCAACCGATCCCCAAGGTTTGACAGGCCTTTCCCCGTTGACCACCCGGAACTGTCCGGGAGGAAAGGATTTTGAACCGTAAAGCAGAGCCGGCGGCGCTCCTCCCGAAGTCCAATCTCAATCAATACCGCTTGAGACGGTCGTTGCCGCAGGATAAACTCCCCGTGTTTGACCGCATTTTCAACCAGCGGGAAAAACACATGCCAGGGGGCATGCACGGAGTCCCAGGAACCCTGCACATCAAATGTCAGCCGGAGACCCCCACCGTGAATAATCCCCTGCTGTTGGGCATATGTTTTGAGATAGTCGATCTGCACGGCGATTGGCACCCGGGGCTGATCTCCATATTTCAGAGATACCCGAAGTAGTTCCGCAAATTCAACCAGATAGGCCCTGGCTGTGTCCGGGTGCTGTCCGATCATCACATTGAGTCGAGACAACTCATTGAAGAGATGGTGCGTGTGCAGTTCATTGGTCAAAAAATCGATCTTGGCTTCCTTCAATTTCAGTTCAGTTACTAGTCGGGCAAATCGTTCCTGCAGATTCTGCTGGACCATCCCGATCCCCAGGAAGAGGATAAGCATGAGTGCCGGTAACACAAAAGGGATCTCAATCCGGAAAGCGGTAAAGGCAATGGCGGATAGAAAAAACAGTCCCGGCAGGGCTGCCAGGGTAAACCATAATCCGGGCAGAATTCCCCGTGTGGTGAGCAACAGCGACAGCACGGAAAAAACCGCCAGCAGCAGAAGTGCTGCATAAACTGTCTGCAAGGGGGTCAAGTATCGCTCGCTGATGATCATGTCGATCACGTGGGCCAGGATTTCTGTCTCCTGGAGAAAATGGCCGTCCTGGGACAGGGGCGTCCGGAAAAGTGGATAGAGATCGGGAAACCCGGCCCCGATCAGTACGATTTTGTCCTGTAGCGCGCCCGGTGGCATTTTTTTAAGCTCATGGGCGAAAAATACCGGGAATCGAACCAGGCGTCTTCCGGCCGACACCCGGTAACCATCGTAAAAATTGATTCTCAGCCAATCAGAGGTGTTCTCCAAAACAGCAGCAGCGCTTTTTGAATCGGATTCTGCAAAATGCCGGATCAGACTGAGATGGAATATGTTCGGACTCTGGCATGCTGACGGCGACTGACAGATTTCCTGGACCGCTCCGGAAGAATCAAATCTGAACCGAATGGTTCCCTGATCCAGAGCGGCGTCTGCGAATGGGGGCAGGGGTGGGTAAAACGGGTCACTGCGGATGATGATGTTGCCGCTTTGTGCCATGGCCAGCGCGAGTGCCCGGTCGTCTGCGGGTTTCAACGGCCGGTCGAGCAGGATATTCAGTCCGATCAACGCCGGTTTTTGATCGGTAACCTGTTCGATGAATGACCGCAGCCACTTTCGGTCGACCGGAGAACGGGATGAGCCTTCCGGCAGGGAGGGGTCATTAATCAGCAACACAACGATGGGGGACAATGCCGTTTCCGGGGTCTTGAAAAAGGTGCCGAACAGCTGGAAATTCGATTGAAACCGCTGTTCCTGGTCCCGAACCAGGTCAGATCCCTGGAAATAGATCGTGACGGCGGTCAGAACGACGGATGCTGCAATAAAGCCGATCATTGGACGAACCGGTCTGAAACAGTTAAACTTCAGAACAGACAGCAGTCGGTTCAGGAAAACAGACTTTTGATTCATTCCCGGTGTCGCCTATGCAGGTTGTCAGGACGATAATTATTGATGATGAAGAATTTGCCTGTATCGAAATCAGGGAACAACTGGTTTCCTATCCCAATGTCGATGTCATTGCCACATTTTCAGACGGCTTGAGCGGTCTGAAGGGCATCAATGAGCTGAAGCCCGATCTGATATTTGTTGACATTGAAATGCCGGAACTCAACGGTTTTGAAATGCTGGGCCGTTTGACCTGTTCCCCCGTTGTGATCTTCTGTACCGGTTTCAGCCAGTATGCCATTGACGGGTACGCCTACGATCCAACCGATTTCCTCCTCAAGCCGTTAAAGAAACAGCGGTTTCAGGTGGCCATGGAACGAGCCTTCAAGGATCTGGAGCGACAGGCCTTTGAAGAGCGTCTGGTCCGTCAGAAACAGCAATTGGGATACCTGCTCCTCGAATTCAGGGACCTGCATGGTGAATCCCGCAAGGTCTATGTCTGGCCCGAAGATATCATCTATGTCCAGCCCCAGGAGAATAACGCCAACTACCTCGAATACCACCTGGAAGATTCATCCTGCTACCTGGTAAAAAAAACACTGAAAATGGCCCTGGAAAACCTGGGAAAAAAGGGATTTGTCCAGGTTCACCGCAGTTTTATCGTTAATGTTGGCAAAATCAGGGAGCTTTATCGGAATGATCTTCTGATCCTGCGCCATCCCGATGCGCCCCGGATACCAGTCAGTCGTGCCTATCGCAAAACCGTCAAGCGACTGTTGCAGACTCAGAAAGCATACCCGACGCCGATGTGAAACATCAGGGGGACCTTTTTCTCGTTAGCTTCGATTTGATCCTTCCATTCCGCAAGGTCGGTGGCATTGATCGCCACGTCGCTGGTAATGGTCACTTTGGGTTTCAGAACCGCCAAACCGACATTGATCCCGCTTGCCAGGGAGAAGCCGTTGGCGAACAGGTAATTGAATCCGATTCCGGTTGCGGCACCCGTCCATTCCCTGTATTCCAGTTGGGTTGTCAGTCCTGTGACATACTGATTTTCATTGATGATTCGGGGACGACTCTTGAACTCGGTGACGGTTTTTTCGTAGCCATGATGCATCACACCGGCCGAGAAGTACAAACCGAAATCCCAGGGGAAAAACCGCATCTCAATCAGGTGACGGGGGTCTGATCGGACCGTTGTTTTACTGGCTCCCTCCTGTCCATAAATCCGTTCGTCATCATATTGCTTGTCATCGTCGTCATCAAACGCCGAATCGTCGTTGTAAAATGCCTGAGAAGTCAGACCCAGGTACATCAACTCTGAAAACTGGTACCCCAGGTGAAGTGCGGCCCCCGGGTTATATGACCGGCGGCCGTATTTTCCGCCACCGGTCAGTTGAACCTGGACCTGGAACGGTCGGGACGTGCTGATTGCCGGGCGATTAAAAAAAGAAGACGATGTTTTTTCGGCATCCGCGGTTGTCTCAGGATCTTCCGAGGCGGCCTGGAGCAATGGCGACCCTGCTCCCAGAAAAATACAGAGACAGAAGAGGGCAATCCATTTTTTGTGATTCATGCGTTTATTCATTTTGATTCCTTGAAAATATAGTGTAACGATTCACCACTTTTATCTGAGCAGAAGCTGAGACCTGTATGTAATTGAGCGGATTGGGAGTGGTCAAGCATCGCCATGATGGCGATGTTAACGACCGCCCTCGGAAGACGGCCATGGATGGCCGTCGAGAATGAGTTCAATCACATACTGGTCTTAGCTTCTATAGCTGAACCTGAATAGCTGAATAGATACAATATAATTAACGATTCGTCAGGGAGTTGGTTTTCTGCCGTGGGGGCTGAAAACCAACACCAGACACCATTGTGTCATGCGTTAGATATATTCTCCGTTACCATAAAAAAAAGTTCCCCAGGATGTTGACGAACGGTTCAAATCTGTTGATAAACGGCCAGAATCGCTGACTCATTCTCATCCTTCGTTGTGACCTGCTGGTCATGGGTGTTTGTATGAGAATAGTACCCTAAAGCGACTGGTGTGAAGCCGTTTCAGTTGATTCGATGCGTTTCTAGATGATCTTGGTGAAATGGAGCGATAGAAACCCCGCCTGTCTGAGCGAAGCGAGTTGGGGTTTCAGCGGAATGAGCCTTAGATCATCTTGAAATAAGTCTGCCAACTGAAAGGGGTTCGTATCAGTCGCGGGTCAACACTGCGATATTATTCTCATGCTTCGTTGTGCCCCACCTGGGGCATGGTGGTTCATATCCACCGTTCATGGATGCTCAGGATGAACCCGGTGTACCGTCCTGTTGTCGACCCCAGGATCAGAATTCCACCCCGGCGGCCAGACCGACGCTCAGATTGGTCAGTACCCGCACGTCGTTGCCGTAGGTATTGTCAACCTTGTGGAGGGAGCCCCCAAGCTCAACAGTGGTCAGACAAAAATCAACAAAGAGGCGCGCCAGCCATTTCCCGTTTCGATAGGTAACCCCGCTTTTTCCGCAGGCCCCCATCGTGCTGGAGTCCAGATCGGTCTCTTCCAGGAAGCGGTTGAGCAGATAATACTGGTATTGAACTTCTCCTCCCAGCTGAACACTGATTTCCTGCCAGGTCAGGACACTGTAGTCGGCGAACACCCCCAGATGGGAAAAGTGACCGGCAAGGGTGGTCCCGTTGAGGTTGCTGAATTGATTATCATCCTCGCAGTTTTGGATTCCGATTTCTGAAATCACGCTGCCATCGCTGGCACAGGCTCTGATTCCGGTAAACTGACCCAGGTCCATGCTCAGTCCATAGCCACCCCTGTGATTGGTACGGCGATATTCAGCTTTCAGTCCCTTACCTTCTAGAGAAGCGGCTATTTTGACTTTTGTCAGGGTGCCTGCGGATGCAGGGCGGCGATAATTGTATTCCAGGCGTCCCTGGTAGTGAAACAGTCCCAGTCCTCCCCAGCTTTCCTGCCCTCTGGCTTGAAATGCGGAACCGTCATTCTCCGGGGGATTTGTCATTCCGATAATACTCAACCCGTTGCTCTCGCTTTCCTTTATATTTATAACAGCCGGCGCAGGCGCAATGCTGGTTTGGGCAAACACCAGGGATTGATCCCGGCGGACGAAAAAGAATTCTCCATTTTCATCATCGGGGATGGTTAGTCGGCCATATTCAGGCGTTTGCCGGACCCCGGTGTTTTTAAGAGACTTTCGCAGCTGAAAGGCCAGTTCCGATGCGCTGAGCGGTTCAGACCGTTCTGCAGATAGGATCTGCAGCAGGTTCCCGGCAAAAACGGAGTGGTTACCTCGGCCACTGTCACTGACGGGTTCAAGGCCCCCGGATGTGATAATCTGCCGGCTCTTTTTCTGGGACAGTTCTCGGTAAAATCCGGAATCAACAGCGGACCCCCTTGATTTCCGGATCAGCGAACCGCTGAAGCAGGAATCGGTGATCAGGAGGGTGTGCCGACTCTTGATGGCGTTCATTTTACTGAGGATAACCGTCGTGGGGATAAAAAAACGCTGGGATCCCGGGTCACCCCCGTTTCTTGGGATCCAGTATCCTTCGCCTTCATCAGCCGGGTAATATCCGTGTCCTGCATAATAGATGATCAGGTGGGTCTGGTCGTCCACGGTTTTCTTCAGGTGCTGGAAGGCGTCAATGATCTGGCTGAAAACCGGGTTTTCGAGGGAGGTGATATCTTCCGGTCTGAAACGATAGCTGTCGATCAGCAACTGCCGTATGGCGGTAATATCTCTGATGGGGTTGTCAAGTGGTTGCCAGGCAGGGTGATCATATTGATCGATACCGATCAGCAATGCCTTGTACCGGAATTGACGGTACCTTTCTGCAACATCCCGTCTGGTTGTCTCGACCTCCTCATTGATGGTTGCCAGAGGGACCCCGTTTAATGAATCATTACGAAGTTGCTGCAGAAAAGGGTTCCGTGGATGGGTATCATTATCCAGGTGTTCGAGCAGATAGGCTGTCCGGGCTGGTTTCCCCTGTTGATAATACCAGGCCGCTGCTGCCATGACATCTTCGGGTGGAACGGGTGTCGTTGATGATGTTTGGCTCAGTACCAGATTTTCCCAGATTCCGTTGAAAAAAACCGGATCTGGGGTGTCCGGAACCGGCTGGCTGCTCCTGACCCTGGCCTGTCTGGAGAAACTGCGGGGTTTGGACAGGGCACTGAGAAACTGTAAGGCGTTTGATAAACCTGTGCCCTGTTTTTTGTCAATCGCGGCTACTTCAAACCTCCCGCTGACATCCATCCGCAGCAGGTGTTCCCCTTTTTGCAGGAACAGCTTGCTGCCGGGGGTCAACTCGATCCAGGTATAGTGCTCCGGTGTGATTTCCTGATTGACAGTGACGGGGAACCGCTGATTGAATGTGTCCAGTAAAAAAACCCCGCCGGAGAACAGCAGCACGCGAAACGGTATTTGTTCGGCATGACCCTGTTTCACAAAACTGGTCGTTATCAGAAAAACCGCCAGCAACAGGGTGGTTCCCTTTTTGATGATATCGACCCTGTGTTGCATCAGCACCATGATGTCTTTGTTTGCATTGAACGAGAGGCGAAACTGTGGGATCACAGATTCAGTTACGTTGACGATGACTTGGATAGAACAAGGATACCCAAAAAGGCTGAATCGATACCAGCCAGTTGATAAACGGTGCAAAGTTGATGATAAACGGAAAGTGATGATTGATCCAGTGGATAATGAATGCCAGTCATGACATTCTTGTCCCTGATGACGGGTAAAACCGTGCGTTACCATTCATTGTCGAGAATTGTTATTGCCCTTGATCACTGTTATTCATCTCTTTTCCCAAGAAAACCAATGATTTTCCGGTATGTGTGGTCAGAATGGGGTTGATCATCCAGGTTCAAAGAATTAGAATTAAAGGCTACCGAATCGACCGGACGGAATTACCTGCTGTCGGTGAGCACATTCTGTGGATTCTCACTGCTCCTTTCGCGGTCCAGTGCTTCCTGATAATCGTCTCAATCGACTGAACCGGCTTCAACCCAGACACGCTTGTCTCTTTTTAAATACCCAGCCGCCAGGTTCTGCCGGGCATTATAAGGGCGGAAAAGGGTCTGAACATTTCACGCGCATCAAAAAAACAGGTTTACATTTATAACTCAACGTAATGGAAATAAAGCTGTATAATAGCCTCACCAATCAGAAAACAGTCTTCAAACCGCTGGAACCCGGGAAAGTGAAAATCTACAACTGCGGTGTGACTGTATACGATCATTGCCACCTGGGGCATGCAAGGGGAGCGATCAATTTTGACGTTTTACGACGGGTATTTCAGGCGGCAGGGTACGATGTAACCTATGTCAAAAATTATACCGATATTGACGACAAGATGATCAACCGGGCCCATGAAAGAAATATCAGTGTAGAGATGCTGGCTGAAGAGAATATCAAGTCCCACGATAAAGACATGGCTGCGCTGGGGATCAGTCAGCCGGACATTGCTCCCCGGGCCACGCGTCATATTTCTGAGATCATAGAGATTATCAAGAAACTGGTTGATAAGGGGTTCGCCTATGAGGTGAATGGGTCGGTGTTCTTTCGGGTGCGGAAGTTCAAGGATTATGGGAAATTGAGTGGAAAGAATATTGACGAACTGATATCTGGTATCCGGGTGGATATTGATGAAGAGAAAGAGGACGCCCTCGACTTTGCTCTCTGGAAGGCCGCAAAACCGCTTGAACCCAAATGGGACAGTCCCTGGGGGCAGGGCAGGCCGGGGTGGCATATCGAGTGTTCTGCCATGAGTGCCCGCCATCTGGGCACTTCATTTGACATTCATGCCGGTGGCAGTGATCTGATTTTTCCCCATCACGAAAATGAGATTGCCCAATCAGAGTGCGCAAACGGCGTGAAGTACGTCAATTATTGGATGCACAACGGCATGATCAAGATCGAAAACCAGAAGATGTCAAAATCCCTGGGAAATTTTGCCACCATTGCCGATCTGGTTGAAACCTATCATCCTGAATTGATCCGATTCTTCGTCCTTTCTGCCCAGTACCGGCAGTCACTTGATTTCAGCAGGGCAGCGCTCAGGAAAAGTGCTGAAGGACTGGATCGTATTTACGGTGCCCTTGAGAAATACGAGTCTGTCCAGGGGCGGCCGGAGACGGATCTGGATCTTCCGGAGGGGGGTGCCACTGAAGAATACTGGCAACGGTTTATGGCGGCTCTGGGTGATGATTTGAATACCCCTCAGGCCATTGCGGTCCTGTTTGATCTGACAAAAAAAATGAACTCGACAGGGATGGATGATCCATGGATGACAGAGGGCTATGCCAGGCTGCGCCAGCTGGGCGGTATTCTGGGCATCCTCCAGGTCCCGGCGGACCAGTGGTTCAGGGTTCCCCGCATCGCCAAAGAGGAGAAGGGGTTGAGCGATGCCGAGATTGAACAGTTAATTGAAAAAAGGATCCAGGCCCGGGCAGACAAAGACTGGGCAATGGCAGATAAAATCAGGGACCAGCTCAATGAAGCGTCCATACAATTGGAGGATCGGGATGGAAAAACGTTTTGGCAGCGAAAATAAGCCAGCAGATACCGGAGCAGGAGCCACCGATGAACGATAAAACCCTGCTGTATGGCATTGCTCCAGTACAGCAGTGCCTGATATACGGCAAACGGGAGTGCTATAAGCTGCTCTTGAAGGACAGCAACAGCTCTCCCCGTGTCAAAAAACTGGTTCAACTGGCCCAGGCCCAGGGGATACCCGTCAAACGGATTGAGGGCGGCGAAATGGCCACTCTGACGGGTTCCAAGTTGCACCAGGGGGTTGCCCTCTCCTGCAGCGATCTGAAAGTCCATGATCTGGACGAATTCCTGGAAGGAATGCCACGGGACGGCAGGCAACTGTTGATTGCGATGGACCAGATCGAGGATCCCCAGAATCTGGGCGCCGTGATTCGGTCGGCCGCCTTTCTCGGTGCGGCAGGGCTGATTTCACTCAAAAAGAACTCTGCACCCCTGTCCGCAGCGGTTTCCAAAGCGTCAGCCGGAGCGCTGGAACACTTTCCGGTGATTGAGGTGGTGAACCTGTCTGAGACCCTGCAGCGGCTGAAAAAGGAAGCCTTTTCCATCGTCGGTGCCGCGGGCGATGAGGAAGCGATTCTGTTTCAGGAAGTGCCCCTGGCGGACAGGATGGTCCTGGTCATGGGGAATGAAGGACAGGGACTGCGTAACCTGACACGCAAACGGTGTGATTACTTGATTCGCATTTCGGGAAATGAAACGGTGGAGTCCCTGAATGTCAGTGCCGCAGCAGCCATCCTGATTCATCATCTGGTATCCTCTGACTGAGGGCGAAAATGAGTAAAAAGAAGATCCTTCTGGTCAACGGACCCAATCTGAACCTTCTGGGGAAACGGGAGCCGGAAATCTATGGCAGCCAGACGCTGGCTGATATTGAAGCAGAGACCGGGGCATTTTTTGAAGCCCGGGGTTTCGACCTGATTCCTTTTCAGTCCAATCACGAGGGAAAATTGATCGATTTTCTGCAGACGCATGCTGATGCAGATTACCTGATTCTCAATCCGGGTGGGCTGACCCACACCTCCGTGGTTTTGCGGGACGCGCTGGCAGGAACACAGGTCCCCTTTATTGAAGTGCACATCTCCAACATTCATGCCCGCGAGTCCTTTCGGCACCATTCCTTCCTTTCCGCCATTGCTGCCGGGGTCATCGTCGGTTGCGGGGTGCAGGGCTACCGGTTGGCGGCGGAACTGATTGTTCAGCGAGTATCTTGAAAAATGAGTGACGCGGTTGCCGGTTTGACGAATAGCAAACCGCTGGCAAAGATCACCGATCAGAGTGAACCCGAACTTCGCCAGTGGGCTGTCGAGAACGAAGAAAAACCCTTTCGCGCGGTTCAACTCTTTCAATGGATCTACCTGCACCGGGTGACCGACTGGGATGAGATGAAAAACGTCTCGAAAAAATTTCTCAGAAAGGTATCCGGTCACTTCACATTGCAGCGCATTCCCATCGTCCGGAAACAGGAAGCCCCGGATGGAACCATCAAGATTCTCCAGGAACTCAACGATCGTCACCGCGTTGAAAGCGTCCTGCTGAATCATGGGGATCATTATACCGTCTGTATATCCACCCAGGTGGGATGTGCCATGGGGTGTAAATTCTGCCTGACGGCAAAAATGGGTCTGAAAAGAAACCTGACCCCGGGAGAGATCGTTGAGCAGGTGCTGAATGCGCAAAGTCTTCTACCTGAAGGGAAAACCCTCCGCAATATCGTCTACATGGGAATGGGAGAACCGTTCCATAACTACGACAATACCATCCATTCACTGAAGATCCTGTTGAATCCGCACGGATTCGATTTTTCCGCCCGGCGCATCACTGTTTCCACGAGTGGCATTGTCCCCGGAATCGAGCGCTTTGCCGGGGAGTCTGATCTTCAGGTCAACCTGGCCATTTCACTGAACGGGGTGACCCAGGAGGCACGTCAAAAACTGATGCCGGTCAGCCGGAGGTATTCGCTGGAGGAACTGATTGAAACCTGCAGGCGCTTTCCCGTGGAGTCCAGAAAACGGATTACATTTGAGTATATCCTGATGGGGGGGCTGACCGATTCCATGGCCTCGGCCCGCAGCCTGGTCAAACTGCTGCACGGTATCAAGGCCAAAGTAAACCTGATCCCCTACAACGAGCATGCGCTGCTGCCCTACAAATCCTCGGAACCTGAAACAGCCAGGCAATTCCAGCAGTATCTCCTGGATCACGGGATTCTGGCGACCATGAGGGTCTCCCGGGGCCAGGGGATTTCCGCTGCCTGCGGTCAGCTTGCTACTGAAGCGCCTGCCAGGCCTGCTGGTAGAGACGAAAAATCCGGTCATCCAGAACCGTATTGATCGCCCGATTCTCCGTTTTCAACACCCCTTTTCCAAAATAGAGACTGCTGCGGATCAGGTCCCGGGTCAGATAGCGGGTATCGCTCAGCGGCTGGCTGCCGTCAGCAATGCGCGCTTTCAGACCGGTTATCCCCGAGCGCTCCTGATGTCCCGCGATCCACCAGCCCCATTCACCGAAGGAGGGTACCGTGTGGTGGATGGGGATGGCGGTATAACCGGCGGCGGACAGGGTGCGACCGATCATCAGGAAAGCCTCCCGGGCAGCCGCGGGTGACGATGATTGCTGGATCAAGAGACCGTCGAAGGCCAGCTTGTCTTTCAGCAATGCATAAAACTCAAGCGAGTAGAGCTTGGAGAGCGAAGGATTGTTGGGGTCGGGGAAATCGATGATAATCACATCATAGATGCCGGAGATGGATGCCACAAACTGGTATGCGTCAAGATTGATAACATGGACGGAGATCTCCTCAACCTGTTTGTGTCTGCGGAAATATCCCTGTCCCCGCTCGGTCAGCGGGACCATTTCTCCGGGTGATACCCCGCCGGCTTTCTGCGGACTGACCTTTTGGTTCAGCAGACTGCCCTGGTTCAATCTCACCAGTTCCGGCAGTTCAGCCGCCATGGTGGTCATGGCGGGATCGATATCCACCAGCGTGATGGACTCCACCGTCTTGTATTTCAGTACTTCCCGAACCGCCAGGCCGTCACCCCCGCCCAGCACCAGCACCTTCTTATGGACCGGGGTGGCTGACATGACCGGGTGAACGAGAAATTCATGGTAGATGTGTTCGTCGATGCTGGAGAACTGCAGATGGCCATTGATATAAAGATAGAGATCCCCACTGCCGTTTTCAGTGATGACAATACGCTGATAAGGGGTTGTCCGGGTGTGGACAATGGTATCCCGGTACAGTTTCTGCTCAGCGGTGATGGTGATTTTTTTTCCGTTCAGCAGACCGGCCAGCAGCAGCGCGACCACACACCCGGCAAACAGGAGAATCACCCGGGGATGCCGCATCCAGTGACGAAACCAGATCCAGGTGAAGATGGCGACCCCGACATTGAGGATGCCCAGGAAAAAACTGATTTCAAGGACATTGAAAAAAAGCGGGAGCACAAAAATCCAGATCACCGCTCCCAGAAACGAACCGATATAGTCCATCTTCAGAATCAGACCCAGGTTGTGTTTCAAACTGGGCACCGTTCTCTGGTTGACTCTGGTCAGCAGCGGAATTTCGAGTCCGATCAACAGGCCAATGGAACAGATAAAAAAGTAGTGGATCAGGATAAAGTGGTCATGAAAGTGACCGAACATATATAATGAGACTGTCGGGCCAATTCCACCCAAAAGACCAAGCAAAACCTCCAGGAAGATGAAGTTGTCCACATTCAGGTCATCCGGCAGATATTTCTGCAGATCTGCCCCCATCCCCATAAAAAACATCATCAAGCCGATGGTAAGAGCCCACTGCTTAACAGAATCACCGAGGATGTCGGAACCCAGGCGACTGAAGGTGTATTCGTAGCTGATGCCGCAAATCCCGACAAACAGCATCGAAAGACCCAGCACCACGGCCAGGGTTTTGGCATTGTCAGGGGTCGATACGAGTGGTTCTTCCTGCAGGCTGTTGCTCATGTCGTGTCAGAAGGGGTTGATAGAGAATCGCATCCTGGATGGCCACCTTTGTGGAATCATTTTTTCCAGGACGGTCTTTCCAATCCTTAAACCATTGGTTTCAATCTGGTCAATGACCGGTAACGGGAAATTCAGGCATCAGGCTCTGCCTGGGTCCAAATTGCGGGACGCCGTGGGGAGATGCATATTGACGGTTTCACTTGGATGATTCTATATTTGATAGGATAACGGGGTCGGTAAAAAATCATGACATTGACACTTATCCGTAGTGGCAGGCGAGTTTAACTTGCAGGAATAATTGATGAATTGTGCAGTGGTAACAGGCGGATCCAAGGGAATCGGCAGGGCTATCAGCATCAAGCTGGCGGAAATGGGATTCCATGTACTCATAAACTATCATGCGGATGACGCCGCTGCAGAAAATACTCTTCATGAAATCAAAGGTCTGCAGGGGAGTGCCGATCTGATCCGCTTTGATGTCGGTAATGCTGACGACGTTCAAAAGGTGCTGGGACGCTGGATAGTGGAGCACGCGGACTGCCCGGTCCAGGTCCTGGTCAACAATGCCGGCTTCAGCCGGGATCAATTGATGATCTGGATGAAGAACGAGGATTGGGACGACGTCATCGACGTTCACCTGAATGCCTTTTTTTATGTAACACGATTGATTTTAAAGGAAATGCTGGTCAACAAATATGGCCGGATTATTAATATCGTCTCTCTTTCCGGTCAGAAAGGTCACGCCGGACAGGTGAACTATTCCGCTGCGAAAGCAGGCGTCATCGGCGCAACCAAAGCGCTGGCCCAGGAGGTCGGCAAGCGGATGGTCACCGTCAATGCGGTTGCGCCGGGTTTTATCAAAACAGCCATGACAGAAAACCAGTCAGAAAAGGATTTCAAAGAACTCATCCCCCTGAAAAGATTCGGAGAGCCGGAAGAGGTCGCTGAAGTTGTCGGATTTCTGGCTTCTGAAAAGTCGTCCTACATTACGGGTGAAGTCATTTCCGTCAATGGCGGACTTTACACCTGATTTGTCAACTGCAGGGGCCTTCAAAACCGTTGAACCGATGCTGCCACCGCTTGGGGGTGGTGGTAATCGATGCGGCAGAAACGGTTCGGGCAACCATCCATTGATATGAAACGAGTCGTTATTACGGGGACAGGCATCTATTCATGCCTGGGGTCGAGTATTGAGGAAGTTCGGGATGCCTTGTACCAGGGCCGGTCCGGCATTGTCATGGATCCGCTGAGGAAAAAAACCGGTTTTCGCTCCGGTTTGACCGCAAAGCTGGAAAGACCCGATCTGAAGGGCTCCCTGCATCGCAGAGACCGCGCCCGACTGGCTGAAGAAGGGGAGTATGCCTATGTGGCTACTGTTGAAGCACTGAAAAACGCCCGCCTGGATGAAGATTTCCTGGCGAATCACGACGTGGGCATATTGTATGGCAACGACAGTTCTGCCAAGGCCGTAATCGAATCCGCCGATCTGATGCGTGAAAAACAGGATACGATGCTGCTGGGATCGGGGTCCATCTTCCGTTCCATGAACTCCACCGTGACCATGAATCTGGCCACGATTTTCAAACTCAAGGGGATCAGTTTCACGATCAGCGGCGCCTGCGCCAGTGGTTCCCACGCGATCGGCATGGCCTACCTGCTCATCCGGTCCGGTCTGCAGGATCAGATTATCTGTGGTGGCGCCCAGGAGATCAATGCAGAATCCATGGCAAGTTTTGACGGGTTGAGTGCTTTTTCGGTGCGAGAGTCCAGCCCACAGGAGGCTTCCCGGCCCTTTGACATCGGCAGGGACGGTCTGGTGCCCAGTGGCGGCGGCGCAACCCTGATCCTGGAGAGCCTGGAATCGGCAAAAAAAAGGGGGGCAGGGATTCTGGGCGAAGTGGTTGGCTACGGTTTCTCCTCCAACGGGGACCATATCTCCGTACCCAACGTCGAAGGACCCGCAAAGGCGCTGCGACTATGCCTGCAGGATTCCGGACTGAAGCTGGAGGAGATCGACTATATCAACGCCCACGCCACCTCGACGCCGGTAGGGGATATGAAGGAGGCTGAGTCCATTGACCAGGTGTTTGGTGATGTCAAACCCTATATCAGTTCCACAAAATCGATGACAGGTCATGAATGCTGGATGTCCGGCGCCAGTGAGGCGGTCTATTCGCTGATTATGCTCGAAAACAGCTTTGTCGCGCCCAACATCAATCTGGAAACACCGGGCAGAGAGGCGGAGAACCTCAATATTACCAGTCGAACGGTTGAGAAAAACCTGGAGGTTATTGTGTCCAATTCCTTCGGTTTTGGCGGTACCAATGCGTCGCTGATCATCAGGAAATTCAGGGATTAGGCCTTTCGAAGACTGAAACGGCATTGAATTCCATAACAAGCAGCCCGGGGGCGGGCGTAATAAGTGAATGGTCCATGCAAAAAGAACAGGTAATTGAAAAGATAAACGCACTATTGATCGATGAGTTTGAAATTGAACCGGAGCAGATCATCCCTGGGGAGAATATGCTGGAAACCCTGGAGATTGACAGTCTCGATCTGGTTGATATCGTGGTTCTGATAGAAAAACATTTCGGATTCAAGGTGGTTACGGAAGAGATGTCTGATATCAATACACTCAATGATTTTTATGAATACGTTTACCGGAAAATGGCTGCATGAGTTTTCCTCCACCCGGGTTCCTCTTTGCTCCCTGTTATCATCCTGATTTTTGTTTATTTTTCTGTAATACTTCACCGATCTCAGCCCCCGGTGAATCCGGGGGGATCCGGAACCGGGAGCTGTAAAACTGTGTCGCGGGCTTGATTATGGAAATGGATCCTGCAACTTGTGAATTGCCCATACAGATCGTATCCGTTTCAGGATCGTCATTGCTGGAACTGATCGCCCAGAGACCCCCGATGGTCATGATTGATCAGCTGACCAGGGTCAATGATCAGTTTGCGGAAAGCCTGTTCCGTATAACACCGGAGACTGTTTTTTCCTCTCAGAACCGGTTCAGCGAAGCCGGTCTGATCGAGAATATGGCACAGACCATTGCCGCTGGCTCGGGATATTGCCGACAGCAGACGGGAAAAAACATCCACAGGGGCTTCATCACCATGGTGAAAAACCTGCAGGTAAGCCGATTGCCGGAGTATGGGGCTGAGATTTGCACTGTGATCCGGCTTGACAACAACGCCCTGGGGTTCAGGATTTTCAACACCCGGGTCTTTATTGAAAACAGTCAGATTGCGGAATGTGAAATCAGGATTTACATCCCTGGCAACCAGGAGGAGTAGGGTTTGAGTGGTAAAATTCTCACCGCCTGCACAGATATCCGGGTTCGCTTCAGTGAAGTGGACATGATGGGTGTGGTCTGGCACGGGCACTATGTCAAATTTTTCGAGGATGGCCGGGAAGCCTTTGCCAGAAAATACCAGTTCAGCTATCTCGATGCCATGAACCAGGGGTATTCGACGCCGGTGGTCAAGATGAATATAAACTATAAAAAATCGCTGCGTTACAATGAACCGGCAACCATCGAAACGACCTTCATCGACTCCGAGGCTGCAAAAATACAGTATGACTACCGAATTACGGCCCAAAAAACCGGTGAACTGATAACGACCGGTTCCACCATGCAGGTATTTGTCGATCGCCGGGGGGATTTGGTGCTGTCATCACCGCCATCCTTTATTCAATGGAAGAAAAAATGGGGTGTCCTGGTTTGAAGAAATCGGCCCGGATAAAGAGTAAAACAAGGGAAATAAATGAAAGACCTGATTGTGAAACTCAAGAAACAGATCGTTGCAGAGTTGTATCTGGAGGACATCGCACCGGATGAGATCGATACGGACCTGCCGCTGTTTGGGGATGGCCTGGGACTTGATTCCATCGATGCGCTCTCCCTGGTGGTCCTTCTGGAAAAGGAGTACGGGGTGCAGGTGGTCGACCCGGAAGAAGGCAAGGCGATTCTGTATTCCATCCAAACTATTGCGAATCACATTCAGGCGCAGACCGGTAAACCATGACGAGGTATCTGCGAGCCGGTCTGAAACCGGTTGGATGGGGACTTTTTCTCTTGTTGTGGCTTTACCCGGCTGGGGCATTCAAAACTGCCCGGGCAGAGACGGATCTTCTCCAGCAGATTCGCAGTAAAGCGCAAAGCATTCAATCGCTGCAGGCGGAATTCGTCCAGAAAAAACAGATGCGGATCCTGGTGCAACCCCTGATTTCCAAGGGACGCTTTTTTTTCCGGGCCCCGGCGTCCATCCGCTGGGAATATCAGTCCCCTGTCAGCAGTATTATCCTGATGCACCAGGGTGACGTAAAACGGTTTTTCAAAAAGGATGGGAAAACCATTCGGGATACAGGCGCCAATCTTCAGGCGATGCAGGTGGTGATGCAGAATATTGTCGGCTGGCTGGGTGGTCGCTTTGATGAGAATCCCGATTTTAAAATGACCCTGCAGAAGAACCGGATTCTTCTGACCCCTTCTGTATCCATGTCCGGGATGCTGGCGCGAATTGAACTCCTGCTCTCAGACAGGCAAGGTATGATCGATAGGATCGTGATCTATGAAGATGATGAGAATTACACGGAAATTGAGTTTAAGACGATGCAAATCAACCGGGTGATACCGGATTCCGTTTTTCTAGAGATCTCATGAAACGGGCCCGTCCGCTCATCTTTGTCGTGCTGCTCATTTTAACGGCCTGTACCTCGCTACCGCCCATCGAACCCCTCTCTCCTTCCCCTGACGACAGGACAAGGTGCAGCAGACCGTTTGTCAAAAGGGATTGGCAGTTTGTGCATTCCATTGCTGCAACGCTTCCCGGCGGTAAAAACACGCTCATTACCGGGATCACAACCGTTTTTCCGGACAGGGAATCGGTACACGCGATGATCCTGTCCCTGGAAGGGCTGGTCCTGTTTGACGGTATCACCCAGGGGGATAAAATCGATATCCGCCGTGGGATCTCCGTTTTTGCTACCACCGCTTTTGCAGAAGGACTGATGCGTGATGTCCGCCTCATTTTCCTGAAACCGGCCGATATTCCTGTGGAGATCGGTGGTTCTGCCGGGGGTACCGCTGTCTGTCGGTATCGCAGAACCGATGGGTCGGTTGTGGATGTCACAAGCCACCGTAACGGGAACTGGGAACTGGTTCAGTATGACGCCGGGCATCATCCGAGACGCAGGGTCAACGCCTGGATCGATGACTCCGGGCAGCCGGCTGACGGGGAACATCCTCCCTCGCGGATCGAATTGACCGCCTTGGACACATTTGGTTATGCACTGGATATGCGACTGATCCAGTCAGCGGGTGAAAGTGTGAGATAGTCGATCTGGTTCAGCAATCTGCAGATATACTTCTTGCGAAGTCATATTTTTTTGCGCTAAATTGGACACTGGAAGCATCAGCACCGATTATTCCGTTTGCCGCTCGCTTCAGGAACTTTCATTATTTGAACATCTATGGATCAACAGCTCCAAAATGCGTTTATTCTTGGTTTGGAAAGAGTTGTCGCCTGGTCAGACCTTCTTGACGATATCAATGTTTTTCCCGTAGCCGATGGAGATACCGGGCGCAACCTCCTGGCCAGTCTGACCCCCTTGCGCTACCTGGAAAACGACCGGGAAGACACTGTCTATAAGCTGATGCTGGCTGCCAGGGGGAATTCAGGGAATATTGCAACGCGGTTTTTTTCAGGGTTGCTCACCGCAGACAGTTTTGAGGGACTGGCCGGGGCTGCCAGACTCGGGCGCGACAAAGCAAGGCTGGCCGTTCACAACCCCAGACCCGGGACAATGCTGACCGTATTTGACTCCCTGGTATCGTTCCTGGAGCAGGAAACCTTTGACAACAGGGATGCCTATATTCTCAAAATGCTGTCCCATCTGGAAGAGACCGTACGGGCGACCCCCAGCCATCTCCCGGTTCTGGCCCGGGCCGGTGTTGTCGATTCCGGGGCTCTGGGGATGTTCGTTTTCCTGGAGAGTTTTTTCAAAAGCCTGATCAACCAGGTCGACGATTTTATTCCCATTACCACCCGCTTCAAGGGGCTGCTGGAAATTTCCGCCGATTTTCAGGAAGGCCGTGAGAATGGCTACTGCGTGGATACGGTGGTCCATCTGGACCCGAACCGCCGGAATGGAACACTTGATTTTATTCATAAACTGGGAGACCAGGCGGTGGTTATTCCCCACAACGATTATCTGAAGGTGCATCTGCACACGAATGACCGGGAAGGGTTCCGACAGCGGATGCGGTCCCTCGGTGAAATTGTCCAGTGGTCTGATGACGATATCGATCTGCAGGTGGAAAGCCGTAAAAGCCCGGGAAAGCGACGTTCCCTTCATATCATGACCGATGCGGCCGGCTCACTGACCCGCGAAGATGCCCGGGAGATGGGTTTTACACTGCTGAACAGCTATATCGTAACAAAAAAGTGCTCACTGCCCGAGACCCTGTTTTCACCGGAAGAGCTGTATCAAATGATGAGAGCGGGAATCCGGGTCTCAACCTCACAGGCCTCTGATTTTGAAAGGGTTCAGTGTTATCAGCGCGTACTTGATCAGTATGACAGGGTGCTCTATTTGTCCGTCGGTTCTGTTTTTACAGGCAATTACGATCTGGCGGATCGCTGGCGGCAGGTAAACGACAGCGACAATCGCTTCACGGTCATCGACACCGGTGCGGCGTCCGGGCGGCTGGCTGTCATCGTCCTGGCGACGGTTCGCTTTGCGGCAGAGACCGATGACCCCGAGGCGATCGTTGCATTTGCCCGATCGGCGGTGAAAGCGTGTGAAGAATACGTCTTTCTGGATAAATTGCAGTACCTGGCCGCAGGCGGGCGACTCTCCAGAACCAGCGCATTTTTCGGGGATACCCTGCATATCAAGCCCATTGTCAGCCCCCAGCCGGAAGGAGCAGTCAAGGTAGGTACGGCCCGCAACCAGAAAGGTCAGATTGCCTTTGCCCTGAAAAAACTCGAGGCCACCCTGCAGAAGGAAGCCGGAGCCTTGATCATGCTGGAATATTCAGACAACAAACCCTGGGTCGAGGCGGTCATGAAGAAAGAGATCAGCGATCGTTACCCCCGGGCGGAGATCCTGCTGCAACCCTTTTCACTGACATCTGGCGTGCACATGGGGCCGGGGACCTGGGCGCTGGCTTTTTTACCGGATCGACCGGCATAGATACCCTTTTTTATCCCCCTGCCTGACAGGATCAGGGCTGGGGGTGAATCGTTCCCTTTTTTGCAGCTGATCAGCATATTTAGTGATAATAGAGCGACGAGACCTGTATGTGATTGAACGGATTGGGAGCGGAAAAAGCCTCCAGGAAGGAGGCTTTCGCGACCGCCCTCGGAAGATGTCCATGGATGGTCGTCGAGAATGAGTTCAATTACATTCAGGTTTCGGCGCTTTCGCGGAATTTGCTGAATCGTTACCTTTTTTATTAACCGGATGACAGGCGATCAATGAATTCAGGATCAACAGCCAGACGACCCTTTGCATTTGTCGTACCGGTTTACAATCATCCCCTCTATGTGACCGAAGTGATCGAGGGGGTCAAACGATATGGCTGCCCGGTGATCGTGGTCAATGACGGTTCGACCGATGAAACAGCCGCCTGTCTGGAAGGGATTCCTGACATTCATCTCCTGTCTCACCCGGTCAACCAGGGTAAAGGGGCCGCTATCCGGACCGGGTTCGAGAAAGCTGCCCGGCTGGCAGACTGGGCGATTACCATCGATGCAGACGGTCAGCACGATCCGGCAGATGCCACCCTGCTGATGAAAACCGCCCTGGACAATCCCGGCTCGATCATCATCGGCCGCAGGGAGGGGATGAAGGACCAGCAGGCACCGTGGACCAGCCGCTTCGGTAGACAGTTTTCCAATTTCTGGGTATTGATGGCCAGTGGTGCATGGCTGTCCGACTCCCAGTCCGGATTTCGCATCTATCCGCTGCCCCACTGTCTGAATCTGGGGGTGGTCTCCAGACGGTTTCAGTTTGAAGTGGAAATCCTGGTCAAGGCCCGTTGGCAAAGAATCCCGATGATCGAAATCCCGATTCGGGTGAAGTACAAAAAAGAGATCCCGCGGATATCCCACTTCCGGCCCTTTATCGATTTTCTGAGGAACACAACTACATTCACCCGCCTGATTCTGCAAAGGGTACTGATTCCCCTACCGCTGCGCAGGAGAATGTATGCCAACCGGTAAAAGCAGCTTTCGCCCCATTCCCGCTCTGTCAACCCTGGTTGTTTTTGCCCTGCTGCTGAGCGTGGCGGTATATCGCATCCAGTTTGATTTTGATGTGGCCGGCTCGCTGCCTTCTGGAGATCCGGCCATCGCCGGTGCCCGGTACATGCTCCAGCATAATCCGCTCCAGGATCAGGTTGTGATTGATATCGGCCTGACCTCGGCAAATGCGGATCTGTTGGTGGAAATCGGTGGCATCGTCGAGCAGGAATTGCTGCAGAGTGGTCTTTTCAAGCAGGTCGGACTGGGGGATCTGCGGCACGGGTTTCCCGAGCTGATGCAATATCTGTTGGACAACCTGCCCATCCTGTTCACCCGCGCGGAGCTGGAAAAAAGCGTGCGGCCCCTGCTGGTGCCGCACCAGGTAAAGAATAAGCTGGTTTTGTCGCTGAATCAAATGGCGGGTCTGGAGGGCATCGGCCGCGGTGGCATGTTTACCCGGGATCCACTGGGTTTGAGCAGTCTGATCCTGGAAAAAATGGCCTCTTTGAGTCCTGCCAGCGGTATCCGGATTTATCGGGGGCATCTGCTTTCAGGGGACAATCGCCACCTGTTGATTATGGCCAGTCCATCCAGACCCGGCACCGACACTGCCTTTGGCCGCACACTGACACGGTTGCTCAGCAGGCTGGCTGTTCTGGTGGAGAACCGGTACCAGCAGCAGGGTGAAAAGGTGGTGATGACTTCGGTCGGCACATATCGGGCGGCCCTGGATAATGAATTGACTGCCCGGGCAGATACCCGGCGGGCGATTTTTTTTTCCATCGCCGGTATTGCGCTCTTGCTGCTCTTTTCCTTTCCACGGCCCGGTATCGGTATTTTGGCGCTGCTGCCGGCCCTGGCCGGGACAGTGGTCGCCTTTTTCCTTTTTTCCGTGTTTCATCCCACCATCTCTATCCTGACAATCGGGTTTGGCGGAGCGGTGATTTCGATCACGGTTGATCATGCCATTGCCTATTTTCTGTTTCTGGATCGGCCCCATCCAACCTCGGGCAGGGAGGCGGCCAGGGAAACACGGGCGGTTTGCCTGCTGGCGCTGCTCACAACGGTAGGGGCTTTTTTAACGCTTTCCATCAGCGGGTTTTCGATCCTCTCCCAGATCGGCCAGTTTGCAGCCATGGGCATTGCTGCCTCTTTTATCTTTTTGCATACCATTTTCCCCAGGCTGATCCCGGAGCTGCCCCCGGCGCGGAGAACCCGCCGGCCGATGCTGCAGCGTGTGGTTGACCGGCTGGGGGGAGCCAGTAACGGAAAATGGGTTACGGTGGTGGTTCTCTTCGGGGGGGTGATGCTCTTTTTTGCCCAGCCCCGGTTTAATGCGGACCTGGCATCCATCAACACCATCAGCCCGAAGACGGCGGCGGCAGAAAAAGAGATCAGCCAGGTCTGGGGCAATGTGTTTTCCCAGGTCTATATGGCGCTTGAGAGTGACACCCTCTCTGATATGCAGCAGAAAAGCGACCGGTTGCTGAACATGCTGGAAGCGGATCGGGATTCCGGCCAACTCTCATCCGCCTTCGTCTCCTCGATGATTTTTCCGGGGGAGGGCAGGGCCCGCAAAAATTTTTCCGAATGGCACCGTTTCTGGACCCGGCAGCGAATTTCGGATTTGAGGAAGAATATCCGGGCGGTCTCTTCCGAACTGGGTTTTACGCCAGATGCCTTCGATCCTTTTTTTCAGCAGCTGGTCCGCAGACAGATCCCCGCGCCGGAATTGCCGGAACGGTTTACAACAATGCTGGGGATCACGAAAATGGCCGGTGAGGGAAAGTGGATCCAGTTTTTAACCCTCAAACCCGGTGACAGCTACTCAGCGGATACCTTTTTTCAAAGATATAAAGCGGAACCGTCGGTGACCCTTTTCGATGCCGGCTATTTCTCCACCCGGCTGGGAGATTTTCTGCTGTCGGCCTTTCTCAAGATGGTTGTTATCATCGGCGTCAGTGTTGTCTGCCTGATCTTTCTCTTCTTTCTGAGCTGGCGATTGACACTGATTACCATCCTGCCGGTGCTGTTTGCCATGGTCAGCACGCTGGGCACATTGAATCTTCTGGACCATCCGCTGGATATTCCCGGCCTGATGCTGGCCATTATCGTGATCGGCATGGGTGTGGACTATGCGCTTTTTTTTGTGCTGGCCTACCAGCGTTATGGAGATGAAAACCATCCTTCGCTGGGTCTGATCCGCATGGCGGTATTTCTGGCATCGACATCCACGCTGATCGGGTTCGGCGTCCTGAACCTGGCAGACCACAAGCTGTTGAAAAGCGCCGGGCTGGTATCGTTGCTGGGAATCGGTTATGCATTGACCGGGGCCTTTGTGATCCTGCCGCCGCTGCTGCGAAAACTGTTCATCACCGATCGTCCGCGGATGTTAAAGAAGGCGTCGCTGTCAGAAAGTCGCCTGAAACGGGTCGTTTCCCGCTATATGTACCTCGAGGCATATCCCCGGATGTTTGCCCGGTTCAAGATCCAGCTGGATCCCATGTTTCCGGAACTGGACCGCTATGTGGACTTCTCAGGCAAAATCCTGGATATTGGCTGTGGCTTCGGGGTTCCGGCGTGCTGGATTCTGGACCGCTTCCCAGGGGCCCGGATATTTGGCGTGGATCCGGATGCGGAACGGGTTCGAATTGCCGTCAGGGTCATCGGTGACAAGGGGACTGCTGCCGCAGGCGCTGCCCCGGACCTTCCTTTTGCGGACCAGACGGTGGACATAGTCCTGATGCTGGACATGATCCATTACCTGGACGACAGCCAGCTGAGGGAGACATTGCACACGATCCATACGCGTCTGGGTTCCCATGGGAAAGTGGTGATCCGCGTCACGATCCCGGATACGGGGCGGATGCCAATATGGCGCCGGATGGAAACCATCCGGTTGCGGTTTCGAAAACAGCCGGTCCACTTCAGGTCGGCGGAGGAACTGCTGGCACTGATCGAACCCTGTGGATTCAGCATCAGCTCAGTGGATCCCTCCGGCAATCAGCGGGAAGAAACCTGGATCGTGGCTGTGCCTGTGGAAAAACCCGCTGTGCTGTCGGGGCAGGCGGGCTCATGAAAGCGATCTCCTTTCGGGTGGCCGTGCGGATCTCGAAATGGATCGGCAGCTGGTTTCTGAGCATCCTTTCCCGTTTCATCGCAGCCGGGTATTATTCCTTCCTGCCGGGACGGGTTCGGGAATCTGCCCGCTTTTACCGGGCGCTGTTCCCGGAAAGAAGCCGGTTCCATGCCTATGCCTGTGTCTGGCACCAATACCAGCGGTTTACCCGCGTATTTCTCGACCGAATGCTGATGCTGGACTTTGACCGGATATCCGTTACCATCGACGGTTGGGAGGCTCTGCAGCAGACGTTGCTGCAGAAAAAAGGTGCCATCCTGCTGATGTCCCACATGGGAAACTGGGATGTGGCGGCTCACCTGCTGAAAAAGAAACACCCGGGTCTCCGGCTGCTACTGTATATGGGGATTAAAAACAGGGAACAGATCGAAAAGATCCAGAAGGAGAGCCTGGCGGAGCAGGGGATCAAAATCATCGCCGTCAATCAGAACAGCAGCTCGCCCTTTCACCTGATCGAGGCCCACACCTTTTTAAGCACCGGCGGGCTGGTCTCTCTCACGGGCGATCGGATCTGGCATGAATCCCAGCGGGCGGTCAAGGTTGATTTCCTGGGACACGAGGTGTGCCTGCCCGAATCCCCCCATCTTCTGGCCCTGATTTCTGAAAGACCGATATTCGCGCTGTTTCCGATCAAGACAGGCAAGCTGCAGTATCATATTCGCATCAGCCCGCCGATTACGGTGAAAGCGGAAAACCGGGGGGATCGGAAAAACGCCGTCAAGCGCTCGGCCCAGACTTATGCGGATCTGCTCTCAGATGCAGCCAGGCGGGATCCCTTTGAATGGTTTCATTTTGAACCGTTTCTGGGAAAACCACTGCAACCAAATAACGGCTTGATTGAGCGTTAAACGGAAAAACCGACATGGGTAAACCGGTTCAAAAAATACAGGATCTATTCGTAACCACCGTCCTCTGGATCTATTTTATTTTCGGCTTTTTGGTCCTGTATTTCCCCTTTTACCTGGCGAATTTTCCTTTTGCCGCCACCAGGGAGCTGAAATATCAGCGGCTGCACCATCTGTTTTTTAAACGGTTTTTCGGTCTCACGCAGTTCCTGGTTCCCTCACTGTCGTTTGAGATCGATGAGGGGGTGGATGAAATCCGATCCTCGATTATTGTCTGTAACCATATTTCCTATCTGGATCCCCTGCTCATGATTTCGTTGTATGAGAAACAGAAAACCATTGTCAAAAACAGCTTTTTCAGGGTACCTGTCTTTGGGTGGCTGATCAGGCAATCGGGCTATGTTTCAGCGGGTGGAAAAGGAATTTCCCCCTGGCAGGTGATGGACCGGATTTTACGTCTCGGGGACTACCTGTCGACCGGGGGGAATATTTTTGTTTTCCCAGAGGGCACCCGCAGCCGTGACGGAAAAATCGGCCGTCTTTCCAGGGGCGCTTTTGAAATTGCCCTGCGAAGTCGGGCACCCGTCATGGTTCTGTTTGTTGAAAACAGCAACCGGCTGTTCAAACCCGGCCGATTTCTGTTCAATGCGGCGATCGACCAGCCCATCCGCCTGAGATGGATCGGTTCCCTCAATCCCGATTATGAAGGGGAGAATTTCTCGGTTCAGGAACTGACGGCAACCGTGCAGAAGATGTTTGAAGCAGAGAACGACCGTTTGGGAGTGAATCTCATATGACTGAGGCGCTGTTTCTTTTTGTGGGCCTGCTCTTGGCGGCTTATCTGGCTGGTTCCGTTAACTTTTCGATCATTCTCTTCAGGGTGACCGGTCGCTCAGATCCCCGGGGGCAGTTCAGCGGAAATCCGGGGACGACCAACGTTTACCGGCAGGCCGGTCTGTTCTGGGCGATCGTTGTCCTGCTGCTCGATTTCAGCAGGGCGATGGCTGTTGCCTGGCTGGCCATGGTCCTGCTGCCACTGCCGCTGGTCCCCTGGGTGGGGCTGGGACTGATCCTGGGAAACCGGTTTCCCTGTTTCCACAGTTTCAAAGGGGGGAAGGGCGTGGCCAACTTCCTGGGATTTTTTGCGCTTCCCGGGGGTATCCTGTCGCTGCTGTCCACCCTGGTCTGGGTGATCGCGTACGGCTTGATTCGCAAACCCTTCATCGCCTCATTTCTGATGATTTTTACCCTGGGCGGACTGGTTATTTACAGGAATGGTACCGATCCGGCAGCTGTTGCCGGGATAACGGTCACCTGTCTCTTTATTGTCTATAACCACAAACCAAACCTGGCGGAGCTGTTCCAGAAAAGAAGGGCTGCTGAATGACAGCGTTTTACCGGTTCCGGAACATCCGTCGCAACCATAGCGGTAATTTTTGGTAACGATGATCGAGTCAATGGTGCCGGGCTTTTTAACCCATTGTTGGGAATAGGTGTTAGTAATATGTTAGCTGAAACCGGTGTAAGGCGAATGAACCCTGATCCGGTGTATCAACCAACCAATTGAGCATTTATGAAGAAACCCTGGCTGAAAAACTACGATGAGGGCGTGACCCACGAACCCACCTATCCGGATATTACGCTGCCGGATATCCTGATCCGGACAGCTGCCCGGTATCCTGACCATGTCGCCACCACCATGAATAATCTGGATATCACCTATGGCGAACTCAACAGGAAGGTCAACGGCTTCGCCTATGCCCTGGCGGGGATGGGAGTCAAGAAAGGGGACCGGGTGGCGCTGCTCCTGCCCAACTCCCCCACCTATATCATTGCATTTTACGGTATTACCAAACTGGGGGCGATTGTTGTCAATCTCAACGTGATGAGTCACGGCCACGAGCTGGTGACATTCCTGACCCGTTCCGGTGCAGAGATCGTGGTCACCCTGGATCTGTTTCTCAACAATGTGGTGCAGGTGGTTGAAGAAACGCCGCTGCGGGGCATCGTGATTCATTCGGTGCTGAACCAGGAAAAGGAGATCCAACGGAATGCCGCGTGTCCCGAAATCCTGATCCTGAACGACCTGGTCGCAGCCAATCCGGCAGGGGAGCCGGATCCGGTCTGCAGACCGGATGATGTGGCGGTCCTGCAGTATACCAGCGGATCGACCGGGTTGCCCAAGGCGGCTGTGCTGACCCATCGCAGCATTGTCTCCAACGTGGTGCAGATCAACAGCTGGCGCCCGGTACCAAAACAGGAGAATCCAGCGGTATTATGCATCATCCCCTTTTTCCACGTTTTCGGGATGACCATCTGTCTGCACCTGTCGATTTACAATAGTTTCCGCATGGTTCTCTATCCCATGTTCGACTGGTCCAACATCCTGAATATTCTCAAGGATATAAAACGGTACCGGCCTGTCTCCTTTCCGGCGGTGCCGGCTCTCTGGGCGGCCCTGGTTTCTCACAATGAAGCGGACCAGTATGGTCTGACAGCCATTGAAGTGGCTACGGGGGGAGGTGCCCCGTTGCCGGACTGGGTACAGGAAAAATACCATCAGCTGACAGGAAAAAAGATTGCCCAGGCGTATGGTCTTTCAGAGGTCTCCTCGTCTTCCCACATCACCCCGTTTCATGGGAAAACCACCCACTATGACAGTATCGGGTTGCCCCTGCCCGGCACCGATGTGAAGATAGTCGATGTTGATACGGGTGAAAAGGAGTGTCCTGTGGGAACGGTCGGTGAGATGGTGATCAAGGGCCCCCAGGTGATGCAGGGGTACTGGAATGATCCGGACCGGACCCGGGAGGCGCTCCGGAACGGATGGCTGTATACCGGGGACCTGGCCCGCATGGATGAGGACGGCTATTTCTACCTGGTCGATCGCAAGGATGACCTGATTATTTCCCGGGGCTTTAATGTGTACCCCAGCGACATCGAAACCGTGCTCAAGCAGCATCCGGCGGTTCTGGACGCTGCGGTGATCGGTACCCCGGATAAAATGCGGGGGGAGGCCATCGTTGCCTACGTGGTGCTCAGGGAAGGGCTGGAGGTCGAGAATCAGGAGCTGCTTGACCGGTGTCGGGATCAGCTGCCCGCTTACAAAGTGCCGCGGTATATCCGCTTCCGGAACGAGATTCCCGCCAATCGTGTGGGAAAACCCCTCCGCAGGGTGTTGCGGGAAGAAACCAGAAAGGTGACATGATACATTTTAAACTGATCTATCCCAGATGGGCCAAGCTGGACCGGCAGACGGAATTTCATCTGCCACCCCATGGCCCGGTGGTTTTCGCAGCGACGCTGCCCGATGACGTGGATGTAACATTCGTGGATGAAAACCTCCAGACCATCGATTTTGATGAGCCGGTGGATATGGTGGGAATTTCCATGATGCTGACCATCCAGGTGCAGAGGGGATGGGCCATTGCCGCCGAGTTTCGCAGGCGGGGCGTCAAGGTGATCTTTGGTGGGATCGCCACCATGCTGCACGCCGAAGAAACGGCTGAGCACGGGGACGCCATCTTCCTGGGGGAGGCTGAAGGCAGGATGGAGGCGGTGATGGCAGATTTCAAGGCCAATCGCCTCAAACCGGTCTACGACTATCTGCACGATCAACCCCCCATTGAGTTGGTGGGGACGGCCCGCCGGGACATTTTGAATTCAGACCTGTACAACTACAAAGGCGTGCAGATGGTGGATCTCGTGCATGCGTCGCGGGGATGCCGGTTCAACTGCTATCCCTGTGCCGTGGCCTATCTCGGCGGTCGGAAGTTCCGGCCTCGGCCCATCGAGAAGACCATTGCCGAGATCGCTGGAATCGATAACAATCGTCTCTTCATTGTCGATAATTCGCTTGCCCAGGATACCCAATGGGAAAAGGATCTCTTCCGTGAGATGATTCCCCTCAAAAAAAGCTGGTGCTGCCACCCCATCGAAGATGATCCTGAAGTGCTGGATCTCGCGGCCCAGGCAGGGGCCTGGTATGTCTACCAGGCGGTATTTGACCGGTCCGACTATATCCGGGAGCGGGTCAAGCGGTATCACGATCACGGCATCGGTGTGGAGGGAACCATCCTGCTGGGCATGGACGATCAGACAGAGGACGATATCAAACGGCTGGTCGATTTTCTGCTGGAAATCAACCTGGACCTCGCCGAATTCACGGTGTTGACCCCTTTTCCACATACACAGGCGTTCGAGGAGCTGCAACGGGACAAACGCATCCTCACGTACGACTGGGACCGGTATTCCGCTGACCGGGTGGTCTTCCAGCCCCGGCATATGACGGCTGACAAACTGCAGGAAATGCTCTACTATGCCTGGGATACCTTCTATCAGGACGAACCCCAGACGGTGAAAATGTTCAAGCTGATGCTGCGGGTGATCAAAAAAGAGATGGCAAATAATACGATGCGCCCACGCAAGCGAAAACTGGCGAAACAGGTATTTGGCAGGGACCGGGCAGCGTCTGTTTGATCCGCTGGACAAGGGAGATGGGGGATATGCTGAAGGATACTTTTTACAGGGTTTGCCGGGTGACTGAAAGCAACGGGCAGGGTGCTCGTCTTGGGATTACGCTGAACCCGGACCATCCGGTTTTCCAGGGCCATTTTCCCGGAAACCCGGTGACGCCGGGGGTCTGCCTGATCCAGATGCTGAAGGAGATTGTTTCGGATCATCTGCAGCAGACGGTGCTGCTGACGGAAGCCAGGCAGATCAAGTTTCTCAATATCCTGGTTCCGGACCGGGCTGTCGAGCTGGACCTGGAAATGACCCTGGAGCCGTCCGGATCGACCGGGGTGACCGTCAAGGCAGAGATCACTCATGCCAAGACGACCTACTTCAAATTCTCCGGCCGTTTTTCACTGCTATCTTCCCAATAGAAACGCTGCTACCGATATCGAGTCATAAATGGCTTGGTGTTATCTGATTCGGGTTATATGAGAAAAAAGTCGTTCAACCAAAACGCCTCCGCGCTCAACACCGCGATATCATTCTCATGTTTCGTTGTGCCCGACAGGGCATGGTGGTTTGTATGAACAAGAAAGCGGAAATCATTTATGAACCCAGACCGCCACATTAGAAAAGCGTCGCACCTGCCCGGATTCCGCAGCCGGTTCGAGCTGTCCCTGGTGGTGACGGTTTTAGCGGCCCTTCCGCTTATGATGTTCAATCCCCCGTGGGTGATTCTGCCGCTGTCTATTTTCGGCCTGTTGTGCCTCACCGGACCTTTTGTGCAGCGCTTCAGCTATTTCCTGCCCATCCTGCGCAGGGGAAATTCCCGGACCACGGCTGTGTCCATCACCTTTGATGACGGCCCGGACCCGGCAACCACCCCCCGCCTGCTCGAGCTGCTGGCTCGTTTCAACGTTAATGCGACCTTTTTTGTGATCGGCCGGAAAGCAGCGATGAGCCCGGATCTGATCCTGAAAATCCTGGCCGCGGGACACGGGGTCGGGAACCATTCTGATTCCCACGATGTGTTTCTGATGCTGCGGGGGAGGAAAAAAATCGAAAATGAAATCAGCCGCTGCCAGGAAACACTGGCTTCGTTTGGTATCCGCCCGAAGGTCTTTCGTCCGCCGGTGGGCATCACCAATCCGCACCTGCGCCCAATCCTGGAACGGCTGGGGATGGTCTGTGTCGGATTCAGCTGCCGACCTGCGGATTTTGGGAACCGCCGGTTTGCAGGGATGAAGGCCAGGGTCCTGAAAAAGATCAGTCCCGGCGATATTCTGCTTCTCCATGACTGCCAGCCCCATGGAGAATTGACAGTCGATCAATGGTTGGAACAGGTGGACGGGATTCTGTCCGGATTGCGGGAAAAAAAGCTTCAGGTGATGCCGCTGTCGGATCTGATCAAGCGGCCAGTGATGGAAAGACTCGAGGGGAGCCAATGATCCTGTTCAAGCGATTCAGGGGTTGGCTGGTGCGGACCCGTGCACTGCAGCGGGCGCTGGCCGAACCGGCCGATCTGAGCCTGTTCAAGGCGAAACCCTCCGGCTGGTTCATCCTGGGAATGAGTCTGGTCGGTGTCAGTTACCTGATGGCCTGGCCATTGATTACAGGGCTCGGCATTGCCGCCTATTTCCTCTCCTGGCCGGCGCTCTTTCTGATCGGTTCCCCCATCGCCTACGGTCTGTCCCACCTGGTTTTTCTGGCCGGGATGGCCATCGCCGGCAAAGACAGCTTCAAATATATACAGGCCTTCAACCGCTGGCTGCTGCACCGCATCGCCTGCCGACTCACCGTACCGGAAGAATAAATCCCCGAAACCCGTCCCCCGTTATCGATTGTTTCCTGTCTGTCTCACATAATGGTGTGAAACCAAAAAAGTGTACATATGTATTCTTTTTTCCTTGACAGGGCTCCTTTTGCGATTTAATATGTACATATGTTCTCCATATTGTTTTTCAACTGTCGCTTATCAGCGGAGGAGTTTTAATTGGGTGACATGAACGGGTTACGTGTCACCCAATTAAAACGGGTATAAATTACTGCTTGTTAAAATAACATAAATTTCAGTTGAATGAATTCTTTTTCTTACAAAACCGACATGAAGAATAACACCAGCTTTAATATTTATGAGTGCTTTGATAAGAATGGCGAGCCTGTAAAATATATCTGTGCCGGACATATGGATTCAGATACCTTTCGGGAGAAATGCTACCGGGATTTCTTCATCAAACCGAAGGTGGTGCAGCACCGGTGGCGAAAATCCCGTCGTTTTCTGGAACGGAATCCGGACCGGAAATTCGTCAGGGCCTATACCGGCAGCACACCTTGTGCGGAATGGGAACCGGGTGCCACACCGGAAACGGTGGGGGTACTGTAGCCGTTTGGATCGCCCTGATATTGAAATGAGCGTCCATCTCTTTTTCCGCGGCGAGTTAGCGCCAACTTGCCAGGGGAAATCCTCATTCCATTGAATGACGTAATTTTCCTGGGCCTCCGTTTCAGGAGACCCGTGTGTCCTCGATCTGGAACAAGAAGTCCGCAATTCCCTCCGTCGTGTCAAGGCCATGTGCCTCTGATATCCGTGAAGCTGTTCATTCGATATGTTTTAACTCACAAGGAATATGACAGGAAAAAATGGAAGAGAGATCCTTGGTATATCGCCAACTAGTCAGTCATTGGGCACATTTAGCCCCGATACTGAAAAAACCTGAGAATGATAGTGAATTGGAAAAGTATATTGAACTTTCAGATTTTCTGATGGATGACGCTACCAATGATTCAAATCTGGAAACACGCCTTGAATTAGTCGGCACTCTTATTTCGGAGCACGAACAGAACCATATCGAAGAGCCTGAAGGAACCGCCATCGATGCCATCAGGTTTTTTATGGAACAGAACGGCTTGAGGCAGAAGGATCTGGTTGAGCTCGAAAGCCCCGGTGTTGTACCTGAGATTCTTAACGGAAAACGTGAATTAAACAGACGTCAGATTAAGGCTCTGGCTAAACTCTTCAAATGCAGCCAAGCGGTTTTCATATAACACCTGTATAGAAAAACCCTTGAGCTATTTTGGAAAGAAAACTCTGGTGATTGGTATTTCTACGCGGAATATCAATTTAAGAGGTATATGATTATCTTGCTATCCACTTCAAGCCAGGATGGCGAAGTCCCAGTGCATCTCGATGGCCAGCCAGTGGGGAAGCAGCATGATGGATTGGCAGAAATTCAACCCTGCCTGTTCGATTCGATCTCTGATCTTGATGGAATAGGGATAGGTTGCCGTGAGAACGGACTTCAATGCGACCGGGTCTGATTGAATCGAATCCGGATCGTAGTATGGGCGGCAGGCAGGGGGTGCCGAACTGACGAAATGGGTTCGACAGATAACGGGGCGCATGGAATAGGCGCTGCATTTTCCATCCACCAGCATCGGGCAGTATTGATGCGCGGAAAAGGGGATCTGCTTGCCTGCAGCGGCACGCTGATGTTGGCTCGGCCGAATGTCATCCCACTCATGCCAGTGCTTGGTTCGGATCCGCAGGTCTTCAATCTGCTTAACCGAGAACTCCCGTTTGATATAGTGCGACAGGGCCTGAGCTTCGGAAATATTGGTCAGGATATGTTGTCCGCAGCAGCTGAAACAGCCTGCCTTGCAGGTTGGAGCCACCCCTTCTTCGGATGACAACCGCTTCAGTTCCAGTTTGGTGGCGCAATCGACGGACGAATAGACACCGTTGACGAAAGTATCTTCCAGGTCGATGAGCATATCGGGATCGAACCTGCCGGATCCTGATGCTACCCTGCCATCTGCAAAACGATCCATGAGAACGCTCCCTTATTCGATAGTAGTTGGTTATAAACAGCCAAAACCCTGGAACAACCAAAAAAAATCTGCTTCAGGGTCTGGAAAGAATCTCGAATCGGGGCGGACTCAAAATCAAATTGTGTTATACAGTTGTTACATTCACTGCTGTCGGTCCTTTTTTCCCCTCTTCGATATCAAAAGTAACCTTGTCACCTTCATTCAGTGATTTAAATCCCGAGGCATTAATATTTGAATGATGAACGAAAACATCAGGGCCATCTGCTTGTTCAATGAATCCGAAACCTTTCTTATCGCTGAACCATTTTACGGTGCCGTTTGCCATTTTTCTTGTCTCTATATAATTATTTTCAGAGGAGTTTCATCAAGCCTTAATTACCTGATGTTTTTTCCACCATACTCCCTTTGCTGTGCGTATCTGTCAAGCAATTAATGTTGATTTGAACTGTCCGAACGCTGCTGCCCGGCAAGGGCGATTTTAATGGATTCTGGCAGTTCGATGGAGCCCCGAGCAGTCCTCTTCACCCGCTGGGGTTTTCCCTTCATTCTGCATCGGGTCATTCCGGGTTAAATGATTCTGACCAATATTCTGAAAGGGAATCGCCGGCGTGTCTGTCGAAAATAATATCCAATGAATGTCCCAAAGCATATAATGAGCGTGTAAATGTTCATATAAATAGGAAATTTTGATATGATGGGCGATTAACCACAAAAAAGCGAAACGATCGGCAATTCCCTGATAAACAAGGAATGAGTAAGAAAACAGGCTTGAAAAGCAGAGCTGGAGTTATCGAATCGATTGAAAACAAGCGCGCCAGACCACACGGAGAAAAGTAGAGATGAGATTCGAAGAAACAGGCTTGAAAGCAACCATTCTCAAGGGTTTGCAGGACCTTGGGTTTGAACAGGTCATGCCGATTCAGGAGAAGGTGATTGAAGCCATGCTGGAGAGCCGTTCCGACCTGATCGGGATCGCCCAGACAGGCACCGGGAAAACAGCGGCTTACGGATTACCCCTGATTCACCTGGTCAATCCCGGGCAGAAAAAGGTTCAGGCGCTGATTTTAACGCCAACACGGGAACTCTGTATCCAGGTGGCCGAAGACCTGAACGCATTTGCCAAATATGCGGATGGAATCGGAATTGTCGCTGTTTACGGTGGGGCCAGCATTGATACCCAGATCCGGGCGCTCCAAAAAGGGGTGAGCATCGTCGTGGGAACCCCGGGCAGGCTGAATGACCTGATTCGACGCCGAAAAATAGATATCAGCGGGATCAACACGATTGTCCTGGATGAAGCGGATGAAATGCTGAGTATGGGGTTCAGGGAGGAGTTGGATGCCATTCTGACCCAGACCCCCGCGTCGCGCCAGACCCTGCTTTTTTCGGCTACCATGCCGAGGGAGATTGTCGAGATTGCAGAGAAACAGATGCATGACCCCATCGAAATCGCCGTTGGCAGGCGAAATGTGGGGGCAGAGAACGTGGCGCACTTTTACTACATGGTCAATGCCAAAGACCGCTACCTGGCGTTGAAACGGATCGCCGATATCAATCCGGATATCTATGGGATCGTGTTTTGCCGAACCCGCAAAGAGACAAAAGAGGTTGCTGACAAGCTGATCATCGACGGTTATAACGCGGATGCCCTGCATGGTGATCTTTCCCAGGCGCAGCGGGACTACGTGATGAAACGGTTTCGTAACAAAACCCTGCAGATGCTGGTTGCCACGGATGTGGCCGCCCGCGGACTGGATGTCAACGACCTTTCCCACATCATCAACTATAATCTGCCTGACGAACCGGAAATCTATATTCACCGCAGCGGCCGCACCGGCCGGGCAGGGAAAACCGGTATCTGCCTGTCGATCATCCACAGCCGGGAAACAGGACGGCTCAAGAATATCGAAAGACTGGTCCGAAAACCCTTTGAACAAAAACAGATTCCCTCCGGCGTCGAGATCTGCAAAAAACAGCTGTTCAAACTGATCGATAAAATGGAAAAGGTCGCTGTGGATGAGACCCAGATCGAACCTTTTCTGCCCATGATCACCAAGAAACTGGAGTGGCTGTCACGGGAAGAGCTGATCAAGCATTTCGTTTCACTGGAATTCAACCGGTTTCTGGATTATTACAAGAATGCCCCCAATCTGAATGTCCTGCGGAAAGAGAAGAAGCCGGTCACAAAAGGAGCGAAAGGACTAAAAGGACCGAAAGGAGCCAAACCATCCACCCATCGTGGGAAGAGCTATTTCTCCCGGTTTTTTATCAACGCCGGTTCCCAGAATGGCATTGACCCTGCCAGTCTCATTGGTCTGATCAATGAAACCACCAAAAAACGGGATATCGAAATCGGTAAAATCGAGATCATGAAGAGCTTCTCGTTTTTCGAAGTGGACAGCAGTTTTTCAGATCGTCTCGTTTCGAGTTTTGACAATATCGAGCATGATGGCCGTAAGCTGGTGATCGAGGCCGCCCAGGAAAGGCCTGAGAGTGCCAGCCGGAAAAAATCGGGCGAGAAACGGAGCTTCGGATCAAAAGCAGAGAAAAAGGACTTTGGCTCCAAACCGAAAAAGACGAAAACCAAGCGCAAAGAAAAGAAAAACAAAGGTTCTGTGCGTTGAACCGGCCGTCCTCGGTTACTTCTCCTGCAGCAACTCCTTCAGGACCAGCTTCTGGACTTTACCCGTGTGATTGCGGGGGATTGTCTCGACGATCCGGAGGGATTTGGGAATCTTATACCCGGCGATCTTATCCCGGCAGGTCGCTTTGATCTCTTCCAGGGTCAAGGTCCGGCCCTCTTTGAGGATGACCACGGCCGTGACTTTTTCCCCCCAGCGGTCGATATCCGGCAGCCCGATGACGGTCAGGTCCGCAATGGCCGGATGGGTTCGCAGAACATCCTCCACCTCCCGCGGGTAGACGTTTTCACCACCGGTTTTGATCAGCTCTTTTTTCCGGTCGATGAAATAGACAAAGCCATCGTCATCTATCCGGGCCAGATCCCCTGTATGAAGCCATTCTCCGCTATAGAGACCCGTGTCGGCAGCTTCGTTGCGCCAGTATCCGGGAATGCAGGTTTTTGACCGGATCATGATCTCGCCGACGGATCCCACAGGCAGTCTGTTCTTCTTCTCATCCCAAATCTGCAGGTCGATCCCCGCCATGGGTCTGCCGCAGGAGTCGGGACGGGTAAAATAGTCCTGATCGGTGATCAGGGTCGCCGGCCCGGTGACCTCCGTCTGACCATAAACCCCCATGTACCGGCAGTTAAATCGTTCACAGAAGACCCGCATCCGCTCGGCGTGAACCTGACCGGCGCCCCCTGCACCAATAATGAAACGCAGGGAGGGGAAGACCAGCCTGTCCCGGTCCGCGATTTCGGCCAGCAGGGTATCGTATGGAGGGACCAGCATGGTAATGGAGACCTTTTTGTCGACCAGGTAGGAGACCAGGGATTCCGGGTCCATTTTTCCGGCTACCAGGTTGATGCCGCCCTTGATCAGGGTCGCCCGGGTCCGAATCAGACCCGCCTGGTGAAAATAGGGCATGAAAGCCAGATACACGTCCCGGGGGGATGTTTCCAGGGCCTCGGCCGTCAAACGGTCGATCATCACCGATCCTGCATGGGTTTGCAGGGCTCCCTTGGGTCTGCCGGTGGTGCCGCTGGTATAGATCAACAGCACCGGATCCGTTTCGTAAAGCATGGGGGGATTCGTGACCGCCAGGTGGCGCTCGACCAGTCCGTCGGTTGAATAGTCGGCGGTTTCGACGGAACCGAGACCGATGCTGAACTCCAGGGATGGACAGCGCTCTTTCAGGATTGGCAGCTGGGCAACAAAAGCCTTGCTGAGGATCAGTGCCCGGGCTTCAGCATGACGAATCGCCCAGGCCAACTCTTCCGTGGTGTGACGCATGTTCAACACCAGCAGGATGCCCCCGATGCGGGCCATGGCATAGTGGTAGACGATATAATCGGTGCAGTTGCCCGAAAGAATTGCGACCCGGTCTCCCTTGTCAATGCCCAGTTCCATGAGCGCGCCGGCCAGGTATTCGATCCGGGTCCAGAGCTGGTCAAAGGTGATCTGCTGATCGAGGGAGTCAAAGGCAACCTGCTTTCCAAAACGCTTCACTGCCTGGTAGCAGACATCCTGTATGAGTTCCATGATTTCCTTCTAATGAATACAGTTTCAAAACCGGGGTTTTCGTTTTTCAAGGAAAGCCTGCACCCCCTCCCGGTTTTCCGCCGAGTTGAAACAGAGCGCCTGCAGCCCTGACTCCATTTCCAGGAAAGTGTCCAGGCTGCAGTCCAGACCTTTGTTCATCATCTTCTTCATGATCCCCAACGCAAAACCGGGACCTTCGGCCAGTGATTCGGCCAGCTTGAGGGTCTCCTTTTCCAGGTCCTGGCGGGGAACCACCCGATTGACCAGCCCCAGTTTTTCCGCCTGCAGGGCGTCGAGCCTGCCGCCGCTGAAAACCAACTCCTTAGCCCGGTGGATGCCAATCAGCCTCGGCAGGAAGTAGAGCCCGCCAATATCCGGGAGCAGCCCGATTTTGACAAATCCCTGGATGAACCGGGTATCGTCGGCAGCCACAATCAGGTCGCAGGCCAGGGTGATGTTCATGCCTGCCCCGGCGGCAAAACCGTGGACCATGGCAATCACCGGTTTTTCCAGATTCTGGATGAGCCGGATCGGTTTGTGCGCCAGTGCGATCCGCTCACGCGCTTCCATGGGTGAAAAATCACCCATGGATTTGATATCCCCCCCGGCACAGAAATGATCCCCCACCCCACACAGGATAATCACCCGCACCGCCGCATCTTCAGCGGCAGTTTCCAGGGCCCGGGTCATCTCTTTCCTCAGGGGCACATCCAGGGCGTTTCTGTGTTCCGGGTTGTTGATCCGGACAAAGACGACGCCGGTCGGCATTTTTTCGTAAAGAATTCGGTCAAAGGATTCCATATCTCCACCAGGTTTGAATAGGGTCCATTATTTTCAGACTTTGCGCTCCCTGTCTTTCCAGAAAGGTTCCCGCAATTCCCGTTTGAGAATCTTTCCGGTCAGGGTGCGGGGGATCTGTTCGACAAAAACCACCCTTTTGGCTTTCTTGTAACTGGCGAGACGGCTCTTCATAAAGGCGATGAGCTCCTCTTCGCTGGCGGTCACCCCCTCTTTCAGCACGACCATGGCGCAGACCGACTCGCCCCAGGCATCATCCGGGATACCGATGACCGCGGTGTCCAGGATCGCGGGATGCTCCATGAGGGTGCTTTCCAGCTCGAAGGGGTAGATATTGAATCCGCCACTGATGATCATGTCTTTTTTCCGGTCCTTGAGGTAGATATACCCGTCCTCATCCACCGTACAGAGGTCTCCGGTGTAAAACCGGCCGTCGATCAGTGTTTTGGCTGTTTCTGCGGGCATCTTCCAGTAGCCCTGCATCACCATATCGCTTTTCGTTGTCAGCTCCCCGATCTCGCCGGGTCCGACCGGGTTGCCGGATTCGTCCAGTACCTGGACATCCACCCCGGGAAAGGGTTTCCCGCAGGATGCCAGGCGCCTGTTTTTCTCCGTTGAACCGGACGGGAGATGGTCCTCAATATCGAGAAAGGTCAGGGCGCCGGCTTCCGAACAGCCGTAATCCTGCATAAAAATCGGGCCGAAATGCTTGATTCCCCGGGTGACCAGTTCGGGGGCCATGGGCGCCCCGCCATAGGTGATGCACTCCAGGCTGCTCAGGTCGTAATTACTGATTTCCGGGGAGTTCAGCAGAAAACTGAGAATCACCGGAACGATGTGGCAATCGGTGACCCGGTACTGCTCAATCAGCCGCATCATCTCCAGCGGATCAAACTGCTCCATGATGACGGTCGGGGCGCCGGACCACTGGTACATCAGGTCAAAGGCGATACTGGAAAATGAGTAGGAGGGCAGCAGCTGCAGGGTGCGGGTCCCCTCCTGGTAAAACCCCTTGCGGCTGATTTCAGCGTGGCAGATCTCAATCAGGCTGGCGGCGGTGCCCTGGGTATGCATGGCCCCCTTGGGCAGTCCGGTGGTTCCGCTGGTATATTGCAGCCAGAACAGGTCGTCCCGTTCCAGTGGGACTTCGGGCCGGTGTGTTGGATACTGCTGCTGGAAATCGCCCAGGAAGATCGTACCCTCCACCGGGCCATCCAGGCAGAAAAAAAGCGCAATCCCTGTCAGGCTCGCCCGGATCTCTTCCACGACCGGCAGAAACGCCCTGGTGACGACCAGGGCGCTGGCCTCGGCGTTGTTGATAATATAGGTCATCTCCCGGGGTTTCAAGCGGGTATTGACAGGGACCAGCCCAAAACCGCCCTTGCCTGCGGTCCAGAACATCTCCCGGTAGAAATGGCAGTTTCCGCACAGGATGGCTATCCGGTCCCCCCGCACTAGGCCCCGGTCATTCAACCCATGCACCAGTGCGTTTGAACGGCGGTCAAGCTCGGCATAGGTCACCTCCCCGGCATGGCTGCAGACCGTTGACAGACGGTCCCTATACTTGTCAGCCATGATGTCGATGTTGTCACGATAGATCATCGTCATTATCTCTCTTCAATCCCCGGGAGCGGTCAGAGAACCCGCAGGGGGGGTGGTTAATGACCCAGAAATCCGCTGAAATCCACCGGATAGCGTTTATCGAATGCGGCATATCGCTCGGCATCCTTCCAGGACAGGGCATCATCGGCGATAATCCCGCGCTGGATGAAAGAGGAGCCTTCCGCCACCGTGACCACCGCCCCGGCGATATAGAGGTCGCCGATCCGGTACTCGTCATGGAAACTATAGGCGCCATGGATTTTCATGGCCGCTTCGGCGGCGCGATGGGTCACTTCCGACGCGAAATACTTGGAATAGGCGCTCTCCCGGAAGGCGGTTTTCCCCCGATCCTTGAGCCAGCCGTTGCGATAGACCATCATTCTCGAAGCTTCCAGTTCAACCGTAGCTTCCGCGATCAGCGCCTTCACCGACTGAAAACGCCCGATCTTCTGCTGAAACTGCATCCGGTTATCGGCATAGAACAGCATTTCGTCCAGGCAGGCCTGACCGATACCGAGGGAGCGGGCGGCTACGGTCAAGCGTCCGTAATTCAGCGCACTGGACAGAATCGCAAATCCCTGACCCTCTTCCCCCAGAAGGTTTTCTGCCGGCAGGCGGCAGTCATCGAAATAGATCTCCCCTGGTGAGGAGAGACCGGAGAGGAATTTGGAGCGCATCTCCACGATCTTCACCCCGGGAAGATCACTGGGGACGATAAAACAGGAGAGCCCCTGGTAACGGTCTTCGCTGGTGCGGGCGAAGATGATGCCGTAGTCGCTGAAGGGGGCATAGGTGATCCAGATTTTGGAGCCGTTCAGGATGTAGCTGTCGCCCTCTTTCCGGGCGCTGGTTTGAATAGCGGCCGCATCCGAGGCGGCATTGGGTTCGGTCAGCCCGAAATACCCGATTTTCCGGCAGGCAATGGTATCCGCCACGTACCGATCCCGCTGCTGATCGTTCCCCCAGTTGAGAATGGTAAAGGGGCAGGTCATGCACTGCATGTTAAAGGCGAAACTGACTTCGAACAAAACCCGCGCGATCTCCTCCGCGATCAGCGCCTGGGAAAGAAAACCGGTCTCGGTGCCGCCGTATTTCTCCGGGAAGGTGCAGCCGAAAAAGCCCAGATCGGCCATCTCCTGCAACAGCTTTTTGGGGAACTGGTTCTTCTTTTTTAAGTCCGCAAGCTGAGGCTGAATGCGTTTGCGGGCAAATTCAACCGCGGCATCCCGGATCGCTTGATGATTCTCAGATAGTTCAAAATCCATCAGACAGGTCTCCTTTTGAAAATCAATGGTCAATGCCATTTAGTTAAGCTTTAAATCCCGTATCTGCCATGGAACCGTTTCAATTGCGGATCCGTTTCAAGATGATCTAAAACTTGCTTCGCTGAGAGCCCAAAACTCACTTTGCTCAAACAATTGGCCCCTCGGCCGCTTCGCTTCGTTCAGATCATCTAAGAAACGTCTCCAAGCAATTCAAACAGGTCCATCGCAGACACTCAGCAAGCGGCTTAACTAAATGACATTGAATCAATGGTAACTGTTCAGTCGAAATCGCGCCAAAGGTTCCTGAAACACAACTTATTCAACGCCGTGATCTCCATGTCTTCGTGATGAGTGTTTTTCGTATCTATTCAGTTCAATTTCCGCTCAGCCCCGAAGGGTTTGTGTTTCAAGAACCCTTTGGGGCGTCACCAGGTGAATAGTTCCGTCAGGTGTTGCCTTTTACATGGTCCTGCCCTTTGCTGAAAGGCCCTTCCGTCGCTCCGCCAGGTACCGGAAAATGATGACGCCCAGAAACAGCGGAAATCCGATGATGTCGCTGGTCAGACCCGGTTTCAGCAGGGCAATCGATGCCCCCAGCAGGATCAGGCGCTCCGGCCAGGTGATCCGCCAGTTTTGGAGCAGGTAGCCCTGTAGAAAACAGGCCAGCATGTAAGTTCCCACGGCAGCCGAGCCAAAGGTCCAGATCAGGATCGGCAGGGATCCCTTCAGCATCAGGGCCGGATTGAAAATGATCATATAGGGGATCAGATACAGGACCAGTCCCAGTTTGGTTGCCGTGACGGCGGTTTTCAGCATATTGGCTCCGGCGATGCTGGCGGCCACGTATGCGTCCGGCGCCACCGGCGGCGTGATGTTCGACAGGATCCCGAAATAGAAGATAAACAGGTGTGCCCCCAGGGGCTCAACTCCCATCTCCACCAGTGCCGGGGCCACAAGCACCGCCAGCAGGATATAGCAGATCATGGCCGGTAGTCCCATCCCGATGATCAGCGATACGATCATGGTATAAAAAAGCAGTAGAAAGAGATTCCCCTTTGATATCTCGATCAGGACCGTTGAGAGGTTAAACCCCAGGGCGGTGCGGTCCACAATTCCCTGAATCAGGCTGGCCGCGCAGATAACACCGATGATGATCAACGATCCATAGGCGCCGTTTTTTAAGCCCCTGAAAATCGAACGTGGTGTCATGCGGGTGGAGGACCTGAACAGGCTGATCAGGGGTATGGAGATGATGGTGACGGTCGCAGCCCGGGGCGGTGACATGTGGGCAATAGCCAGCAGGTAGATCAGGATGAAGATCGGCAGGAGCAGGTGCCCTTCATTTTTGATAGCCTGCCTGAAACTGGGCAGCTGATCCCGGGGAATTCCTGCCAGTCCGGTTTTCAGTGCCTCAAAATCGACCATGCAGAAGAGGGCGATATAAAAAAGGATGGCGATCAGGAGCGCCGCTTTGGCCACCTCCCAGTAGCTGATCCCGAGAATCTCCACCATGATGAAGACCGATCCGCCCATCACCGGGGGAACCAGCTGCGCCCCTGAACTGGAGACCGCCTCCACCGCCGCCGCGAAATGGGGTTTGTAGCCGGACCGTTTCATCAGGGGAATGGTAAAGGCGCCTGTCGCTGCCACATTGGCAATGGAACTACCGGTGATGATCCCGAAGAGGGAACTGGTGATGATGGCCATTTTGGCCGGACCGCCGCGCACCGTGCCGAACAGACTCATGGAAATCTTGATAAACAGGTCCCCCACGCCTGACTCCCGGATCAGGGCCGCCAGGATGATGAACAGGGCGATATAGGTGGCGGAGACCCCGGTGATCATCCCGTAGATACCCGAGGTCGTCAGAAAGAAGGAACTGACCATTTTTGAGATGCCAAAACCCCGGTGAGCTATAATATCAGGCATATATGGCCCGAAGAAACTGAACAGCATAAAGGCCAGGATGATCCCCACAAAAAAATGGCCGATGGTCCGACGGGCAAGCTCGATGGTAAAAATAATAGCTGTTGTGCCCAGGATCAGATCGGACAGTGGCAGCGCCATTCCCACCCGGTCAAAATAGGAGGCAAAACTCTGGTACACATAGACCCCGATACCCAGCGAGACCAGCATCATCAGTGTATCAAACCCCAACACCAGCCGGTTCTCCTTCAAGCGCGCATGGGCCGGGATCAGTAGCCAGATCAGCATCCAGCCCAGGGTCACATGGATAATCCGTTGCTGCAATGCCGGCAGTCTGCCATAAATCCCTGTATAGAGGTGAAATCCCACAAACAGCATGGCGATGAAAATCGCCAGATAGTTGAGATACCGGGGGAGTTTGCGAAACCGGCTCTCAAAAGCCTCCTCTTTGGGGGCACTCGGTATGAAGGGCTGAATGGGGTCTTCCTGCTCCGCTGTTAGTACTTCCATAAGCCTTTTTCTTTGTAATACTTGATCGCTCCGGGATGGAACTGGCATCCCATTTTCATGAGGGCGCCCATGTAGTTGAACGCGTTTTTGGTATTGTACTCCATCCCCGCCCGATGAATCTTGGCGATTTCCATATTGTATTCCAGAATACCCTGGGTCAGTTTGTAAACAATCTCATCACTGAGGTCTTTTTTGACAATCAGGTAGGCCGGAATACCGAATGTGTTGACCGTTTCATCGACGCCGGGATAGATGCCGCCGGGGATCACATACTTGACAAAGATCGGGACCTTGGTCCGCAGTTTCTCGATGATGGGGTCCGGGATGTTGATGATATAAATCCCGCGGGTTGTGGCCAGGTCCATAGCAGAAGGAACCGGCAGGCCGCTGCCCAGGGTGGCCACGTCGATCACCCCGTCCTTGATGGCGTTGACCTGTTCGCTCTGGCTGACATAGGAGGGTTGCATGTCTTCCAGTGTTAATCCGTATACGGACAGGAACAATTTCGTAATTCCGCTGATGGCACTGCCCGGTTCACCGACACCGATACGGGTGCCCTTCTGCATGATCTTGTCCAGGTCCCCCTGCTTGTATTTGCCATCCTTTAAGACAACGAAATGGGCGATGCTGACATGGGCAGCCATCAACAACCTGAAATCATTTGGAGAAACTGTTTTTTTCTTGATATTGCCCATCAGGTCGGTCACATGGGTGAGACCCAGATCAATCTCGCCCCGTGCCACTTTCCGCAGGTTCTCTGTACCGCCGGCGGTGGCTTCGGGGGTCATTTTCCAGTCAGGGTTGTGATCGTTCAGCACCTTGGCAATCCCGTTGCCGATGTGATACCAGGTTCCGGCCGGATCACCCGTCCCCATGGTAATAAACTCCCGGGCCATGGCCCCGGGTGCCAGAAACAGCAGTGTCACTATGAACGCGAATCCTGAAATCAAATACCGTTTTTTTGTTCCCATGTTTTCCTCCCTTTGCTCGTCATCTGTTTCGATTAAATGCAACGTAACAATTCAGCTATCAGAATGAGTTCAATGACATACTGTTCCTCTCTCTGATGGCAACTCAGCTCGGTGCCAGCAGGGCCGGTATCTCCCATGGCGTCTGCACGACCGTTGCCCCGGCTGCCGAAAGGGCCTTCTCCTTTTCCGCCGCGGTCTCCCGGTTTTCCCGGATAATGGCGCCGGAATGCCCCATGGTTTTCCCCCGGGGAGCCTGACGACCAACCAGATAGCAGATCACCGGCTTGGACATGCGGCGGATCTGTTCGGCAGCCTGGTACTCCATGGATCCCCCGATTTCAGCCAGCATCACGACCTGACGGGTCTGGGGGTCCCTTTCAAACCGTTTGAGGTAATCCGCCTGGGAGCGACCACTGATAAAATCCCCCCCGATGGAAATGGCCGTGCTGAATCCAAATCCGGCTTTATGCAGCACGGACATCACCAGGATCGAGAGTGTGCCGCTTCTGGATATCAGCCCCAGACTCCCCGGCCGGCAGTGGGTGGCGTCCATGGACCCCAGCAGGGTTTCGGAGGGGGTGATAATGCCCAGGGAATTGGGTCCGATCACCCAGAGACCATTGACTTCAGCCAGTCTCCGGATTTTCAGCGTATCATGCACAGGAACCCCTTCGGTGGCAATGAAGATGGTCCCGATGCCCTGTTCGGAGATCTCGTAAAAAGTCTCCAGCACCAGGGGGGCCGGAACGTAGATGATGGCGGCATCCACGGCTTGATTCATCAACGCCTCACGGACACTGTCATAGAGGGGAATCTCAAGCAGCGTTTCCCCGCCGCGTCCGGGAGCAACCCCTGCCACGAGACGCGTCCCGTACTGTTTCATCATGGCTGCCTGCAGGCCGGCATATCTGCCTGTCAGGCCATGTACCAGGACCCGGGTGTCACGATTCACCAGAATAGACATGTTCGATTCGCCGATTAAAGGGTTAAGAACTTAACCGCACTGCCTCCCGGATGGCGTCGGAGAGGTCCGCAAAGATCTGAAATCCGCAGGACCGGAACAGTTCCTGAGCCTCACCGAGCGAGTAGTTGAGCAATGCGCTGCCCCCGGCATGCAGGTATCCGACCAGCGGGTGGCCGGTTCTTCTGGCCTGAATCACCTGGCAGAAGGTCTCGACAATCGGTTTCATTGGGGTGGCACTCAGATGCATCACCAGCAGGATGACCTTGATGGCCGGATCGGTTTCGGCCCGGGTGAGGACCAGATCGACCAGATTGCGGATGGTTTCCAGACCGGCACCCCCCATGGCGTCCACAAAATTGGCCGGTTCGCCGCCAAAATGGTGAACCAGATCAACAACAGCCATGGTGGATCCGGCGCCGGCACTTAAAATGGCGATCTTACCCCCCAGGTCGACATAGGTGATGCCCTGGGATTGACCCCGGCGCTCCAGGGGGTGTTCTGTGCCGATTCCCTTTCCGGAGAGTCCGGGCTGACGAAAGAGCGCATCGTCATCCACTTCCAGCTGGCAGCCGGACCAGGCGACCTCACCCGTTGAATTAATCGTGATGGGGTCCAGCTTCAGTATCAGGCAATCCTGTTCACTGAAAAAACGGACCAGTTGATGGATCAACCCGGTTACCTGGCGCAGCGCTGCCGCAGGGACGGCCATCCCTTTGGCTGCAGCCATGGCATGATAGCGGCGAAAAGCCACCAGGGGGTCGAGGCGGGTCATAAAACAACCATCGACCGGCTCATCTCCGCAAAACCGGTCGATCTGCTCAGATGGGCCGGCTTTAAAGAGGAGCAGGCCGTCCGCGTTGTCAATGGCCATGGTGATGGCATAAGATCGCCCGTCGATGCTGGCACTTTCTTCGGCCTGCATTTCCAGGGGTAAAAAACCGGACAGAAGTCCCAGGGCGTCTTTTTCGGATATTTTCATATCAGCCTGAAGTCCAGGATTCAAAACCGGGTAACTGTTCAGCGGATTATCACTGAAGGAGCCGGACCCGTCACCCGGCTTCTTTGCCTGAGGGCACCTTGACTGATTGGAACTCAGTCAGCATCAAAGGGTTGATGTTTTAAGAACCCCGGAAGCCATGGATGGACTCGTGTGCTTCTTGAAAGATCAACCTTTGGTGTCCGGTAAGCTCGATAATGTCAATTATTCAGGGTGCCCTTGAGTAAATTCTGATTGGTTACGAACCTGTTCTATTTTCCAGGTTCAGGTCAGCAGTTTTAATGCGGTCTCGTCCATGACATTTACGGGTATATTTTTAACATTTCGTGGCAGCGTGCGGGTTTGCAGGAGAAACGCTTTTTGCCGGGGATATCGATCTGAAGGGGGTGAATGGTAGATCAGGTCAGGATGTGATCTGATGCCAGGGGGTTTCCCGTGGCGGGTGGATGGTGAAACTGCTGACGAAAATCCCTGGGGCTGATCCCCGTCCAGCGTTTAAACGCGCGGGTGAACGCACTGGCTTCCGAGTACCCCAGCAATTCATGGATGTCGCCGATCTGAAAGGCGGTGTCTTTCAGATACATCCTGGCCAGGTTGAGCCGCACCCCATCCTGAATTTCCTGGAATGAGGTCTGGTGTTCCCTGAGCAGTCGGGCCAGTTTCCAGCGGTTCACCTGCAGCTGATCTGCGACCATGTCCAGGTTGACCACATTCCGGGCCAGGTTGCCGGAAATGATGGTTTCAATACGCTGTTCAAAGGATTTAGGAGGACGTAGCGCCGCCAGCAGTTTTTCGGCGTGCTGCCGGTAGAGCTTTAACAGGTAAGGATTGGAATGGTTCCAACGCTCTTCCAGGTCCTTTCTGAAAAACAGCATTTTATTGGTTGGCTGGTTGAAATGCAGGCTTGTCTGGAATACATGGCGATAGGCCTTTTCATAGCCGGGCCGGGAATGTTTGAAAAAAACCGTATCCGGCCGCAACTCCCGCTTGAAACAGCGGAAAATGGTCACCGTCCAGGCAAAAGTGGACTCGACCCGGTAACGGATCAGGGGATTGTGATCGAGATCGCAGGCATCTGGATTGCTGGAAAGCAGTTCCAGCTCAAAGTGCTTTCGCTTTTCGGTGAGCTGCATCCTCAGGTCGGTCAGCAGGGGGCTATACTGGACCGTGGCGTGCAGCATCTCGACCAGGGTGCGACAATTGAGCAGGATATAACCCAGTATCCCCATCTCATTCGGATTCGCTGCCGCTCAAACGCGAAGGGCCATGGCCTCGTCTTCCAGCAGGTCATAGCTGCACTGGATCAGCCTTTGAAAATCAGGCAGCGGAATTCGTCCGTCCACATTCTCCAGCTGTTCAAGCCGGACGTGGCTGCGATTTTCAATGGTTTTTGGCGGGATACCGCCCTCCATCAGTTTACCGAACCATTTTCCGGCAACAACAGAGGAGTAAGTCCGGGATGTACCCTGGTTCAATGTCATCCGTTGTCCTTTTCCAGAAGTGTGATCGTCCGCAGACACCCGTGCTGCGAACCGGCTTCCTTTGACGTCCAGAGAAGTGAACACGCTCTTAAATTGTTTCTTTCAGGAGACCAAATTTTTCACGATCCGGGGCAAAATGTCAACCAATTTCAAATCCCGCCCCTTTCCTGCCGGAGACCCGGGCCATCATTCCCGCGGGCGGGGCACAACGAAGCATGAGAATAGGACTCTTTATCTATCCGTGTCTGGTACAAACCTCTTTCAGACGGAGACTCGTTTTAAAGATGATCTAGAACGCATCTCGCTGAAATCCCAAAACTCGGACGCTGTCCTCAGACAGTTGGGATTTCGGACGCTCAATGTCGTTCAGATCATCTAAAAACT
>Ga0180009_10000288_pt1 | contig 71863 bp, 66 predicted proteins | sample OS_PC_MetaG_FD_123537 | JGI IMG/M metagenome (GOLD analysis project Ga0180009, IMG submission 123537) | Groundwater microbial communities from the Aspo Hard Rock Laboratory (HRL) deep subsurface site, Sweden - OS_PC_MetaG | ecosystem: Environmental > Aquatic > Deep subsurface > Groundwater... | reverse complement strand
GGCCGATCTTTGCCTTGAAAGCCGGGGGGTAGGACTTGCGTCTCTTTGTCTCACTCATTCTTCTGCTCCTCAAACCTCGGAACGTAGCTTAAACTACTGTCCAGAATCTGGGGTCCACTTTAGACGAAATGGTTGTACTCCTTTCAGGTCGGGTTGAGTTTGTGCTCCGTCGAGAATCGGGCGATGAATCAATTATTCTGGAGGACCCCGGCTCATTCGTCATTGTTCCTAGGAACACTTGGCACACTGCGCGCGTCGCACAAGCAACCAGCGTACTCTTTGTAACACCGGGTGAGGGAACCGAAAATGCTGTTTCACCGCCAATTGGCACATAACAAGTCGCTCAAGTTCGTTCCGGCCTTCGGCCTCCACCGGACGCGGCAAAGCCGCGCCGCTTAGCTAAGTCGTTAGGAAAACATGTTTTCTGGCCTTTTCATGCTCATCAGTGCGATTGGTTCACTGTCGGACTATCCCGGCGTCGCTCAGCTGAGAATAGAGCCGGGTGGGGTTTTAGTTGGCGATACATTCGTGGAGGAAACCTCGTGGACCATGTCAGCGCATTTGCGGCTCTTGAATGAGGATGTTTCCTACTACCAGTTTTCTCGCTCACATCCAACTTCGGTCACCTACTTCATTTATGCCGGAGAGGTCGATTTGACCTTAGAGAGCGTTGTGTTAGTTAATGAAGAAGTTCACTGCAGCGAAACTCATTCGGTGTCTATGAGCTTAGAAAACCAGACAACTTATGTTGCGAGGCCTTCTTGGCGCTGCGAGGTAACGATTGGTCGTGATTAGTTTCCTAAAAAGGCGCTCAAGACCTTCCGGCCCTTGCGGCGCTCCATCGGACGCGCTTTACGCGCCGCTTAGCTAGGACGTTAGTCATTCAAAAAAGATTTTACCAATGGGGTTGACACCATCTACCCATAGAAACGCAATTCGTACGAATGAGCCAAATGCTTACGACATGCCATAATATTGGCTGCTATGAGCATTTTCCAGAGTCATTTAGATCGCTTCTGTCCGCTGGAGCAGATGACAGGTTGCTGCTTCCCATTATCATGACCTGACACAGAGCTCCTATGCCCCGATCGGTAAAGCTGCGCACGGCGCTGATTCCTGACACCCGGAAGGAACTGGTGCTGTACAAGCATCAGGACAAGTTTTCGATTGTGATTCCCGGCCGAGGCGAGCTGATGAACAGCCGTGTTCACGGCTCGGAACGTGCTCTGGCTGAGCTGGCCTGTGCAGCCATGCAGGCGCGTTCAAACACCCGACTGCTGGTCGGTGGTCTGGGCATGGGCTTCACTCTGGCTGCCGCGCTGGCGCAGGTCGGGCCCGACAGCGAAGTCATTGTTGCCGAACTGGTGCCGGAAGTGGTTGCCTGGAATCGTGAATTGATGGGGGAGCCGTCTGGTCATCCATTGTCTGACCCACGAACCCAGGTATTCGTTGGTGATGTGGCCGATTTGCTGCGCGATTGTGGCAGCGGTTTCGACGCCATCATGATGGACGTCGACAATGGTCCTGCAGCAATGATCCGGCGCGAAAACGACTGGTTGTACACGGATGAAGGACTGTTGATCACGCGCCAGGCCCTGCGACCCGGCGGCGTGCTGGCGGTCTGGTCGGCATCGGCGGATCAAATGTTCCAGAACAGAATGCGCCGCTGTGGTTTCAGGGTTGAAGCACACATCGTGCGCCCACACCGCGCCGGCAAAGGCGCACGCCACCACATCTGGCTGGGCCGCTGAGACAGCCTGGAACCACCTGTGGAAAGCTGAAACAATCGCGCTGACACATGGCAACGCGGAGGCTTATACTGATGCTGATCTCATCCAAAGCTGGAGAATGACATGCATCACGAACATCTTAAACCCGTTTCTGCGCATAGCATTGCACCACTGATCGGCGTCTTGATGATGCTGTTCGCGCTGTCTGCCAGCGCCGCAGAAGAAGTCGATGCCGCGGGTCTGCTCGAACAGCACTGTAGCAGTTGTCATGGCAGTGAGATGTACACCCGGGAAGACCGCAAGGTCAACTCATTCAGTGCCCTCAGGAAGCAGGTCGCGGCCTGCAACAGCAACCTGAACACCGGGCTGTCTGCAGATGAGGTGGATGCAGTGGCGTCGCTGCTTAACGAGCGACATTACAACTTCGCCGAGTGAACTCTGCATCCGGCTGCTGACAGCCAGACACGAGGCCAGCCACGGCAGCAAAGCACGGGACATTCACCCAGCAGAACCAGGTTTTTTCGGGTGAAAGTATTCTGTACAGACTGATAAGCACATGGCTCGAAGCGGTCTGCGAGATGACATGCCCGCACGCATCAGATGATCGATGACTTCTGCGCTGCGGTCAGGCATTGCGGCCAGACATGCACAATTTGAACAAGGTAAACAATGAACGCTCCTGCTGAGAAGCGAATCCTGATTGCGGGCGCGACCGGCTACATTGGCAAGGCGGTTGTCGCAGAACTGGTCCGGCGTGGACACAGCGTGACTGCGCTTGTTCGTCAGCCGACAGATGTCCCCGACTGCCAGGTTGTGGTGACGGACTTGACGGATCCTGAAACATTGACGCAATCGCTGCAAGGCGCCAGCTTCGATGTCGTTGTGTCCTGCATTGCTTCACGCAGCGGCGTGTCGGACGACGCCTGGCGCGTTGATCATGGTGCCAATCGAAATCTCTTGTGCATTGCCCGGGAAGCTGGCGCCAGACAATTCCTGTTGCTTTCTGCGATCTGTGTGCAGCGCCCGAAGCTGGCGTTTCAGCGTGCCAAGCTGGCATTCGAAGCCGAGTTGACCGAGTCGGGTCTCGATTACACGATTGTCAGACCGACAGCGTTTTTCAAATCGCTTTCCGGGCAAATCCAGCGCGTTCGAGCGGGCAAGCCGTTTCTGGTGTTCGGTGACGGCACCGAAACCGCCTGCAAGCCGATTGGTGAGGCCGATCTGGCGGAATTCATGGTGGACTGCATGGAAAATACCGATGCCCGGAACGCCATCCTGCCGATTGGTGGGCCTGGCGCTGCGATCACGCCCCGTGAGCAGGGCGAAATGCTGTTTGAGTTGACCGGCATGCCGCCGAAGTTTCGCTCGGTTTCACCGCGTATTTTTAACTTTGCCGCTGGACTGATTGCGCCAGTCGGCATGGTTTGGCCTGCGGCCGCACGCAAGGCTGAGCTGGCCAGAATAGGGCACTACTATGCCACGGAGTCGATGCTGGTCTGGGATGAAGACCGGCAACAGTACGATGCAGAGGCCACCCCGGAAACGGGCCGCGAAACACTGCGTGATCACTATCAACGCATGCTCAAGCACGGACTGGCGGGGCAGGAACTCGGCGAGCAGAAGGTTTTTTGATGGTCACAGGGTGCCACCCTGAATGGATTTGGGTGATCCCTGTGCTGGGTTATCTCGCTGGGTTATCTCATACCCGCTGTTGCAGCGATGAACGACCGATCCTCGGGCAATCAGCACGGCATAGACAAGCTCAAAACAAGCGGGTAAGTTCCTTGAGCTGTTCCTTGTAATCAGTCAGCGACATCTTGCTGAAGTCCTTGTCCAGCACGCCAGCAACTTTACCGGTCAGTTGCTCATGCAGCTGTTTGCGCAGCTCGCCGAGCATCGCCGGAGCGGCCACCAGATAGAGTTGTCTGTAGTCACCCTGCTGATGGTGGCGCAGCAGGGCGTCGGCGATTTCTCTTGCAAACAGACGGCGCTCGGTCTGCTGCGTATCGGTGCTGGGTTCCATGGCATGGCGACCCTCACCGTGGCTGTCGTGGGTTCGCCCGGGACGGTCGTCTTCCAGTTCACGACTGCGCAGATGCGGGTTGACGAGCTCCACCCCGCTGACCTGCCTGGGGTCACCGCCGGGTTTGTCGGCCTGATAAAACCGGGCACGTTCGTTGCCGGCCACCAGTATCCAGATTGGCACTTCATACATGTCTTCACCCTTGCTGTGGACTTCGAGTTTACAGTGTAGCTCAAGACGATTGTCATTGACAATCAGCCATTTAGCAGACTGTCTGACAGGCAGCAGACCTATGGCAACACCACATACCCCTGACTGTCAAGCTCGACCGTGACCGTCATGGCCGACAGCGCCAGCTCGACCTGCGGTGACAGTTCATCCGCTGCGATGCCGTTGAATCCGGCACTCTGACCGCACAGATACAGCGTCACGCCGGCATCGCGCAGTGCGCCGATCAGCGCCGTATTGGGGTTGTCCATGCCGAAGCGCTGGTGATAGGCGGCATCTGACAAGGCGTCGAAACTGCTGCCGCCATGCATGATCACGGCCAGATGCAGCCGCTCCGGCGCGATGCCATTGCGCGCGTGCATGTTGAGAAATCTCGCCACCGTTTCCAGCCGACGATTCAGCGTGTCACGCTCGCGCTTGCCACCGGCCACGTCAAACAGTACCTTGTGGATCTGCTCGCTGCTCAGTCGGAACGCCGTGGCAGGCATGTCAAACACCGGCCCGTAATCGGCGATGACCGGGCCGGTGCCGGCTTTGGCACTGATGGCCCCGTTGCGCACGACCTCAGCGCTGCTGGCCATGGCACCACTGGCCTGGGCGCTGACGCTGTCACCATGTGCCTGGCTTGCCTGCTGGGCTGCAGCCGGCCAGGTGCTGAGCAGCAGCAGGGTGGCAAGCAAAGCGGTATGACGGATTGCTGACATGGTCTGTTCCTGACGGTGTTGAATCAGTATCCATGTATACATCATCGACTGCTAACATACCAGTCTGCTGCGATGTAGTGAGAGCCTGGAATGCACAAAAACATTGAAATCAAGGCCAGGGTGGATGACCCTGCCGCGCTGTGTGCGGCACTCGATGCGCTGTGCGCCGAGCCGGCCGAGCTGTTGCGTCAGGACGACAGTTTCTTCAAGACGCCGGACGGGCGGTTGAAGCTGCGTCGGTTTGCCGATGGCTCGGCCGAGTTGCTGTTTTATCGCCGCGCCGATGTCAATGGGCCGAAAACTTCCAGTTACTGGCGCGCGCCGGTCAGCGATGCGGCGGCACTGGCGACACTGTTGGACAATGCACTGGGCAGCGCCGGCCGGGTGATCAAGCAGCGCTGGCTGTATCGCCATGGACGCACCCGCATCCACATTGACGAAGTACAGGGCCTGGGGCATTTCATGGAACTGGAAGTGGTACTGGCTGCGGTCGACAGCGTGGCCGATGGCGAAGCCGAAGCGCATGACCTGATGCAGCGCCTGCAGATCACACCGCAACAACTGGTGGCCGGTGCCTATCTGGATCTGCTCAATGCCAACATGGATACCGCCACATGAAGAAGGTCAGAGCATGGTTTCTGGCCACGCGACCCAAAACTCTGCTGGCAGCGGTAGGGCCGGTTGTTCTTGGTCAGGCGCTGGCAGAGCAGGCTGCCCCCGAAACGCATTCATGGCTGATTGCGGGTTTGTGCCTGTTGAGTGCGCTGGCCTTGCAGATCGGGGTCAACCTGGCCAATGATCTGTTTGATGGCCTGTCCGGGGTGGATCAGCCCGACCGGCTTGGGCCGACCCGCGCCTTGCGTGCCGGTCTGCTCACCGCGACGCAATTGCGTGCCGGCACCTGGCTGGTGCTGGGGGTGGCGATTGCCAGTGGTCTTTATCTGATCGTGTTCGGGCACTGGCTGCTGTGGCTGCTGGGTGCTGCGGCCCTGTTGGCGGTGTACGGATACAGCGGCGGCCGCCGACCTTATGCCAACAGTGGTCTGGGCGAGCTGGTGGTGTGGCTGTTTTTTGGCCCGGTGGCGGTGCTGGGCAGCATGCTGGCGCAACAGGCTCCGATCAGCTGGCCTGCGGTGCAGGCGGCGGTGCTGGCCGGTCTGCCGGTGGCGGCGATCCTGGTGGTCAACAATCTGCGTGATCGCTACACCGATGCGCGTGCCGGCAAATACACGCTGGCGGTGAAGCTGGGGCACAAAAACGCACTCTTGCTGTATGCCGGTCTGACCATGCTGCCGCTGCTGCCGCTGGTCGCATTGCACGATGACTGGAAAGACTGGTTTTTCTGGGGCTTGTTGCTGTTTGTGGCGAGCCTGTTGAATCTGATGATGCGCCAGCGTGATGGCGCAGCGCTTAACGAATTGCTCGGCATCACCACCTTGTACGCATACCTCTACGCGATGGCGTTGTTGCGCTTGTATGCCTGAGCAGCCGCAAGCCGCTGCATTGCAGTACACCCTGGTCATGGGGGCCAGTGGTTACATCGGCTCGCAGCTGGTGCCGCGTCTGCAGCAGCAGGGTCATCGCGTGCGCGCCGCTGCCCGCAGTCCGGAAGTGCTGCGCGCGCGTGACTGGGATGGGGTCGAGGTGGTCGCCGCCGATGTGTTGCAGGCGGACACGCTGCCTGCTGCGCTGGCGCAGGTGCAGACGGCCTATTATCTGGTTCATTCGATGGCGGCGGGCAAGGATTTTGGTGCGCTGGATTTGCGTGCGGCGGCCAATTTTGCCGCTGCTGCGGCAGCGGCTGGCGTGCGTCGTATCATCTATCTGGGCGGGCTGGTGCCGGATTCTGCCGACAGCGAGCACATCGTCTCGCGCAAGCAGACCGGTGACGTACTGCGCGAAGGCAGTGTACCGGTGACCGAGCTGCGCGCCGGCATCATTGTCGGTCCCGGTTCGGCGGCGTTTGAGGTGATGCGCGATCTGGTCATGCATCTGCCGCTGATGATCACGCCGCGCTGGGTAAAATCAATGTCGCCGCCAATTGCGCTGGACAACCTGCTGGACTATCTGGTCGCGCTGTCCGACGCCGGTGATGACGCGGACGACCTGGTCTATGATGCCGCCGGTCCGGAATACCTCACCTATGAGCAGATGATGCGTATTCTGGCCGCTGAGGCCGGGCGCAAACCGCCGCGCATCCTGCATGTGCCGTTGCTGACACCAAAACTGTCATCCTACTGGCTGCATCTGGTGACATCGGTGCCGACGCCGATTGCGCGCGCCCTGATCGAGGGCATGCGCCAGGATTTTCATGCCGATGCCGAACCGCTGCGCCATCGCGTGCCGCTGCGACTGATGGATTTCCGCAGCGCGGTGCGCGCCGCGTTCAGTGCCGAAACGCGTCATGCCGTGGTCTCGCGCTGGACCGAAGGGGCCTTTGCCATGCGCAATTATCGCCGGGAGCATGCGTTTTATGCCAAGCGCGCCAGTGGCAGCGCCGCCAGCAGCGCCACGCCGCAGCAGCTTTGGCAGGTGCTGACGCAGATCGGTGGTGACAAGGGCTACTTTTTCCTGAACGGTTTGTGGCGCATCCGCGAAACCATGGACTGGATGGTCGGTGGCCCCGGTCTCAAGCATGGCCGGCGCGATCCGCAGCGTTTGCGCGTTGGCGACACGGTGGATTCCTGGCGGGTGATTGCGCTGCAGCCAGCACGCAGCCTGACACTGTTCTTCGGCATGCGCGCACCGGGTTCCGGTGTGCTGGAGTTTGTCATCAGCGAGCGCCCCGGCCAGGGCAGCACGCTCAGTGCCACCGCCTACTGGCATCCCGCCGGCGTCTGGGGTCTGCTCTACTGGTATGCACTGGTGCCGATGCACCGGATCATCTTCAACGGCATGTGTCATGCCATTGCCCGTGAGGCGGAAGCCTCGGGTCTCGGTCAGCTGGGTGTCAGTCAGAAACCCTGAACACTGCCAGCTTCAGCCGGCGATGGCGACGCCGAACAGATGCCGGTGCAGCCAGAACACAAAGGCCAGATACAGAGCCAGACCGCCGACGATGGCAATGACATCATTGATCGGGCGCGCCGGTGCCTGCGGAATGCTGCGCATCTGGCGATGCTTCATGGAGATGCGATCGGCCACGGCCCAGGCCAGAAAACCACCGAACAACAGCACATCGGCCAGTGCACCATTGACCAGCAGATGCGCCAGTGCCCAGGCTTTCACCGCCACCAGCATGGGGTGCTTCAGGGTGCGGCTGATGCGACCGGGCAGGTAGGCGGCGAGCAGGGCAGGAAACACCGGCAGCATCAGCAGCATGGCCAGATGGCGCAGAAAAGCCGGCGGCTGCCACAGCCAGAGCGGATCCATTCTCGCCGCGCCATAGCCTTTCACGATCAGCACCAGACCGGCCAGCGAGATCAGACCGTAAATCACCTTGAACGGCAGCAGTCCCAGCCGCGCCACCATGCGGTCGCGCCAGGACTCATTGACGATGGAAATTGAGTGGCTGCCGAGAAACAGTATCAGGCCGAGCACTAGCATGGTCATGGGCGAATCCTGTTTTGAGTTTGTGTGATACAGTAAAAAGTTTTATTAAGGCATTGAAATAAATGAATTAAATACTGATATTTTTTGATGACTTGTTGCGATCGCAGCATACAGGTGCCAGTATCCATCAGCCAAGCCAGTCCTGCAAGTGTTGCCAGACTGTCGGATGCCGCAGCAGTTGCAGGTGGCGGCAGGCGGTCACAACATGCTGCTGCGGCGCTGGCAGGCCCAGGTCCAGGGCGGGATTTGTGTGTGTTCCCAGCGCGCTGGCAACTGGCACCAGACCGTCGCCGGACAACTTTTCCATGGTCGCCATGTGGCGTGAACTGCTGCCGGCCACGGCGAGGCATCTGACCCCAGCGGGCAACGGCACCGGCTGACGGGTGTCGCGGCCTTCCGCAAAACGATGATGTGGCAACCAGTCCTCGTCCACCACATTGCCATGGCGCAGGTCGGTGATGCCGGCGCTGCGGGCCTGGCCGATGCGCGCAAACGGACGGCTGAAACGGTTGCTCTGCAGCAGGCGGTCAAGCTGGTGCCCGATGCGCTCCAGCGGCGCGCCATGATGCGGTGTGCCAAGAAACACCAGCTGTTGCAGGTGCTGCAGCCAGTCCTGCTGCTCCAGCCGGGCATAGTGACAGGCGCTGCGTGCCACCAGTCCGCCCATGCTGTGCCCGATCATGCTCAGGCCGGTCACCGGCACCGGCCAGTTGCCCAGCAGCGTGTCCAGCCGTTCGGCCAGTTCGCGACCGTTGTGAGAAATGTGGCGGCCACTGTTGTAATGCAGATACACCGCCGTGTAACCGAGCTTCGCGGCCAGCGCCTCGGCCGGTGAGCGTGTGGTGATGTCACCCTGTGCGGTGTCGGTGCCGATCGCCGTGGAGGTGCTGGCGGTGGCATCCCAGTTCAGGTCGTGCATGCACAGGCCGTGCACAAACAGCATGATTCTGCTGCCGGGCACGGTGCTCTGGGCCGGATCAGTGGCCAGATCAGTGGCCAGCTGTGCGGCAGCATCAATACGCAGGCTGCGGCCGTGTCGTCGCAGGCTCATTTGAATCGCCAGCGGGTTGTCGGAGTCGTGCAGATGATCGCCGATGACGCCATTGAGTATGGCCAGCATGGTTTCGCGCTTGCGATTGACCACCGCAGGCTGCTCCGGGTCCGCCTCCAGCAGCGCCAGCAGCCTGTCCAGCACATTGCCGGTGAGACCGGTGATGGCGGTGATACTGCGGTAGATCAGGCGGGTGAGGCCGCTGGTCGGCGGCTTGTCTGGCGCGCTGCTTGCCGTGTCGCTGGGGGGTAACGGCACCAGACTGCGCGCGACATTGCCATGCACGGTCTCAACCAGATCGGTGACCGCATGCACACCCTCCACAGCAAGCCGCGCGGTGCCACGCAGATCACCCGACTGCGGCAGCAATTTGCCGGCGCGGCCAGGGGTTGGCGGCACTTTGCCGGATGCTGTGCTCGGTGGCGTTGTGCTGCCTGATTCATGCATGGATGGATTGTACCGCAGCGATGCGATCTTCGTGCAGTTGCAACTCTGCTCAGCGGTGATCTGCGTCCTGGAGCGCGGGCGTCCCGCCCGCATTGGTTTTTCTTCGAGCACTCGACCAACGCCATTGCTCAGCACTTTGCACCAGGCCTGGCCTTGACCGGATTGTTTTCAATGTACGCCACGGCAGCAACTAGATGACCTTTATCACGAATGTAGCGATCAAAGTAATCAGGCATCCAGAATGAGCCTGACCGCCCAAGACAGCGATTGGCCTGTTTGGCAGTGAACGATTTCCACGAATGGACAATTTTATCCAGTGGATAGCCCGTGATTGTTGTTACCAGTACATGCACATGATTGGGCATGACACACCATGCCAGCAGTCGATAACGGACCGAGTCAAAGTGCAACAGGGCCGCTTCAACCAGATGGGCAATGTCCGTCCGTGTGAGCCAACATTGCCCATGACCGGCATCTTCGTAGCGTGCGATTCGATGGCGAAGCTCGATTGCGCGTGGGTCGTTGATGCGCATGCCGATCTGCCAGCCTAGTTCTTTCTTCCAGGCTGCGACCAGCTCATTTGGAAGCGCATCGTATAAGCGAAAAGTGATGTTTTGCAGTCGTCCTGGCTGATCACAATGCGGCAGGTAACCTCGACTGTGCCACTGTTTGTGTGGGGATGTTTGTGTCATGCGCGATGGGACGATTGCAGACGGCAGGCCTGGTTAGCTGAAAGATGCGGGCGGGACGCCCGCGCTCCGGGTGTTTGCAGGCTGGATGCTTTGGTTCTCACAGAATGCGGGCGGGACGCCCGCGCTCCCGGTGGTTGCAGACGTATTGCCCGCGCTGCCATAGGCTGGCGACGTTTCAGCCATCTGCAAGCTGTCGCAGCGGCAGCCACAGTTCGGCCACGGCACCTTGCTGCCCATCGTCGCGGTTGTGCAGGCTGAGACTGCCACCGTGCAATTCGGCGATGCGGCGCGTGAGCAGCAGGCCAACGCCGCTGCCGCCGGGTTTGGTGGTGTAGAAGGGCACAAACAGATTGTCGGTGGCGCTGAGGCCGGTGCCGCTGTCGACAATGCGGATGTTCAGGCCGGTTTGTGTATGCAGGGTCTGATATTGCCAGTCCACCTGGATTGGCGCAGCCTGCTTGTTCTGATCAGCATTGTGGCTGGTGGAGTGCTGCTGGCTGCTGCTGTCCGTGGCATTTTTCAGCAGGTTGATCAGTGCCTGTTCCAGCAGCACCGGGTCGGCCTGGATGGTCAAATCGGCACCGCTGCTGCAGATTTCAATGCCGGTCTGGACATCGATGCAGTGGCGGATCAGCTCGTCTATCTGCACGGTTTCCATCTGTGGTTGCGGCAGCCGGGCGATGCTGGCGTAATTGTGCACAAAGCGCACCAGCGAACTGGCGCGGTGGGCAATGCGCTGCAGTTGCTGTTCCAGTTCGGCTTTGCTGATCTCGTCACTGTGCAGCATGTCGCCCAGCGTTTCCGCGATCGACTTGATCGGCGCCAGCGAGTTGTTGATCTCATGTGCCAGCACGCGTACCAGACTTTCCCAGGCCTGTTGCCGTTCGCTGCGCAGTGCCGTTTCGACCTCCACCAGAATGAGCAGCCGGTAGCGACGGCCGCGCTCGCGAAAGGCCTGCTGATGCACCACATAACGACCGCTGGCCCCCGGCAGCACGATCTGTACGGTGGCACCGGACGGCTGCTGCAGGACAGCATCCAGCCCCAGGGTGGCGGCCGTGATGCCATCCGGTGGCCGCGAGCCCAGCATGCGATCTGCCGCCGGATTGGCCAGCCGCAGCACCTCCTCACCATCAAACACGAACCATGGCAGGGGCAGGGTGGTGTTCAGCTTTTCGATCAGGGCTCTGGATTCCACCACCCCCTGCGACTGGGCGCTGAGGCTGGCCGAGAGCTGGTTGATGTCGGTGGCCAGTTCGCGGATGATGCCGGGACGGTCGGTGCGCACACGCAGGCTGTAATCGCCGAGGCGCACGGCATCGATGACATTGCCCAGGCTGCGGATTGGATACAGCGCGGTGTGCAGCCAGCGTCGTGCCAGCAGCAACAGACCGCACAGCAGCAGCAGAACGGTGCCGATCTGCTGCAGATAAACCGGTGTTGGCAACGGCCACCACGCAGACGGCAGGCGCAGCACGGCGATGACGGTGGTGGCACTCAGCGTGATGCACAGCAGCAGAACCAGTAGTAGTCGCCACTCCAGCGACCAGCGGAATCGCGTTGACTGCGCAGACGCAGCCGCCGAGGTGGCAGTCGGTTCAGCCATCGAGCTGGTGTTTTTCCATGCGCCGATACAAGGCTGCTCGGCTGATGCCCAGGCGTTTGGCGGTGTCGGCGATGTTGCCCTGACAATGCTGTAACGCGCTGCGGATATGCCGGCATTCCAGTTCGTCCAGGGTCAGATCGCTGTCGCTGAGCTGTGCCGAGTTGGCCGACATGTCCAGCGCCGCTGCCTGCAGCGAGAGATCCTCCGGCTGCAGCCTGGCACCGCTGCTCAGCAGCACGCCGCGTTCGATCACATGCGCCAGTTCGCGCACATTGCCGGGCCAGCTGTAGGCCTGCAGCACTTTTTCTGCGGCGGCGCTCAGGCCATCGACCGGCTTGCGGTAGCGGCTGCTGTGGCGTTGCAGAAAATGCCGCGCCAGCGGGACAATGTCGGCGCTGCGTTCGCGCAGCGGCGGGATGGTGACCTCCACCGTTTGCAGCCGGTAATACAGATCCTTTCGCAAGCGGTTGTCGGCGACCATGTCTTCCAGATCGGCATTGCTGGCGCTGATGATGCGCACGTCACTGTGCTGGGTCTTGCTGGCACCGACCTTCTCGAAATCTCCGGATTCCAGCACGCGCAGCAGCTTGGCCTGTTGTGGCAGCGGCAGATTGCCGATCTCATCCAGAAACAGCGTGCCACCATCGGCCAGTTCGAAGCGGCCGATGCGGCCCTCGCGGGCATCGGTGAAGGCACCGCGCACGTGACCGAACATTTCGCTCTCGAACAGGTTTTCGGGAATGCTGCCCATGTTGACACTGATCAGCGGTTTGTCGGCGCGCCCTGACCAGGCATGGATCTGTTCGGCCAGCAGGTTCTTGCCGGTGCCGTTTTCACCCCGCAGCAGAATGCTGGCATCCGCGGCAGCCACTTGCTGCAGCATGGCGATGACTTTTTGCATGGCGGCCGATTCCGCCACCATGTCGCCATCGGTCTGCGGTTGCTGCAGCGCGGCAATGGTCTGGTATTTTTGTGATTGCCGGGTGGCCTGGCGGAACTCGCTTTGCACCTTGATGATGGACAGCAGACGGTTGTTGTCCCAGGGTTTTTCGATGAAATCACTGGCACCGGCGCGGATCGCGCTGGTGGCCAGATCGATGCTGCCCCAGGCGGTCATGGCGACGACAGCGGTGTCGGGATGCTGGCTGCTGATCCACTCGATCAGCTCCAGGCCTTCCTGACCGGAGGTGGTATCGCGCTGGTAGTTCATGTCCAGCAGGACGATGGCCGGGGCTTCGTTGTTGATCTGCGTCCGCACCTCGGCCGGCGTGGTCGCCTGCATCAGCACATGCCCGTGCCGCAACAGCAGCAGACGCAGTGCTTCGCGGACATCGTCCTGGTCGTCGGCAATCAGAATGCTGGTGGCCTTGCTGCTGCCGCTGCTGCTGGTGGACTGGGGGCGTGACTGATTCATGGTGATACTGGATTCATGCTGCGATCAGCTTGTCTGTTCTGGTTTGCGTTGGCACCGCTTCATGATACGTCGATTGCCTGTGCGCAAGCGACCAGCTTGCTGTGCGATTATGAACACCTGACCGCAACCGGTATCAGCAGAAATCCAATAAACGTAATTAAAACATGGATTTGCATCTATGCAAGGTATTGGCACAGAAAATGCATAGTATCTGCCCATGGACATTCATCGCCCCGAACTGAAACAAAAACGTTTGCGCCGTCGCCTGTGGCAGTCTGCTGCCGCTGGCGTGACGCTGCTGCTGATTGCCTATCTGACACTGTCACTGGAGCCGGCCATGCCGAAGGTCGAGGCCGCTGCGGTCTGGATCGGGGAGGTCGAGTTTGGTGAATTTGTGCGCGAGGTTCGTGGCCCGGGCACGCTGGTGCCGCGGGAAATCCGCTGGATCTCTGCGGCATCGGCCGGCCGCGTAGAGCGGGTGCTGGTCAAGCCCGGCGTCATCGTCGAACCGGATACCCTGCTGGTGGAGCTGTCCAACCCGGAGTTGCAGCAACAGGCCGAGGAGGCCCGCTGGGCAGCAGAAGCCGCCGCCGCCGATTTGCAGTCGCTGCAGGCAGAACTGGAACGGCAGCTGCTGGACGCGCGCTCAGCCAAGGCCACGCTGGACGCCGATCATGAGATTGCCCGCATGCAGGCCGATGCCGAACGTGATCTGGCGCAGCAGGGCATCGTCTCGCGTCTGCAATACGAGCAGAATGCGCTGCGTGCCAAACAGTTGCAGCTGCGCAGCGAGCTGGAAAGCGAGCGGTTGCAGCAGTTGTCGGGTTCCGTCAGTGCGCAGATTTCCGCCCAGCAGGCCAGGCTGGAACAGGCCCAGCGGCTGGCGCAGCGACGTCAGCAGCAATTGCAGGATCTGAGCATTCGTGCCGGCATCAGCGGCGTGCTGCAGGAAGTCAGCGTCGAGCCCGGCCAACGCATCGAGTTGGGCGGCAACATCGCCCGCGTGGCCAAACCGGAAGAGCTGATCGCTGAGCTGCGCATCGCCGAAACCCAGGCGCGCGACATCCAGCTGAATCTGGCGGTCAGCGTGGACACACGCAACGGCATCATTGCCGGCCGGGTCATGCGCATTGACCCGGCGGTGCAGAACGGCACCGTGCAGGTCGATGTCGAGTTGGTGGAAGCGCTGCCGGATGGTGCGCGACCGGATCTGTCGGTCGATGGCACCATCGAGATCGAACGCCTGCAGGATGTGCTGCACGTTGCCCGCCCGGCCTATGGCCAGCCGGACAGCCGCACCAGCATGTTCCGTGTGCTGGAAGACGGCACCGCCGAGCGTGTGGCGGTCGAGCTGGGGCGTGCCTCGGTGAGCCGCATTGAAGTGCGCAGCGGCCTGCAACGCGGCCAGCGCGTCATCCTCTCGGACATTTCGCTGTGGTCCCAACATGACCGGGTGCGTTTGCAATGAGCAGCAATAATGCATCCGCGAATGGTAATCAGGCAAACCGCTGTGGCCAATTGAGGAATGCAGGAGCCTGCTTGCAGGCGAATCATTCAGCTATTTTTATTCGCCTGCAAGCAGGCTCCTACAGTGAGCATAGCTTTAGTCGGCGGCAAGGTTTTGCACGCCCTACACTGCGGCTAGAACCCATTCATTCAGCTAACAACGATTAATCAACAGGACATTGATATGAACCAGCAACAAGCTCTGATTCACATGCACGACATCCGCAAGGTGTTTCATGCCGACGAGGTGGAAACCCATGCGCTGGCCGGTATTCACATGCAGATCGAGCGTGGCGATTATGTCTCGATCTCCGGCCCGTCCGGCTGTGGCAAATCCACACTGCTGTCCCTGCTGGGGCTGCTGGACACGCCCAGCAGTGGCGAGTATCTGCTCAACAACGTGCCGGTGGCAGACATCAATGCGGCCGAACGCGCACGCATCCGCAACCGCGAAATCGGCTTCATTTTCCAGGCTTTCAATCTGATCGGCGATCTGTCGGTGGTGGAAAACGTCGAGTTGCCGCTGACCTATCGCGACGGGGTCGGGCGCAGCGAACGACGCGACCGCGCGCTGGCTGCGCTGGAGAGGGTGGGCATGGCGCACCGCCTGAATCACTTTCCATCCCAGTTGTCCGGCGGTCAGCAGCAGCGTGTGGCGGTGGCTCGCGCGCTGGTGGGTGAACCATCCATTCTGCTCGCCGACGAGCCTACCGGAAACCTGGATTCCCGCAACGGCGAGGCGGTGATGGCGCTGCTGGCGGAACTGCATGCCGGTGGGGCGACCATCTGCATGGTGACCCATGATCCGCGCTATGCCGATTTTGCCGATCGCAAGGTTTACATGTTCGATGGCCAGATTGTTGATGAGGAAACGCTGCACAAACTGCGTCAGGAAGAGGAGCAGAGACTGGAGGAACAGATCAGCCAGGCACGCACAAAGCGCGCCGGTGTTGGCGCTGCAGCGGGGTCTTCAGCATGAAACCGCAAACATCTGAGCGCCGCAGTGGCCACTGGCTGCTGCGCATGGCGCGACGTCGGCAACGCTTTCATCTGGCGCTGCTGCGAGCCTCAACACATAGTGTGAGCGCCACAGCGCAACCTGGATCTGTCAACAAGCCGCTACGGAGTCTGTCATGATGCACCGCTTCCCATTTCTGCAGCACAGTCTGCGGCCGCTGTTGCGGCGGCGCGGCACCACCGCGATCATCCTCATCACGCTGGCGCTGGGGGTGGGCGTCAACACCGGCATCTTCTCGATCTTTCAGCAGATTCTGCTGCAGCATCTGCCGGTGCCGGCACCAACCCAGCTGTATGCATTTGCCTCGCCCGGTCCAAAACAGGGCCACAACAGCAACAGTGGTACCGGCGGCACGGAAATGACCTTCAGCTATCCGATGTGGCAGGATCTGAACAGCATCAGCGCCGACCACCAGGGCATTGCCGGATTTCGCCATTTTGGTGCCAACCTGGCCTTTGCCGGCCGCACGGTGAGTGCGCGTGGCTCGTTGGTGACCGCCAATTTTTTCAGCGTGCTGCAACTGCAGCCGACGTTGGGGCGCCTGTTCAACGAGTCCGATTACCGTGTCGCCGGGGAGGGCGATATCGCCGTGCTGGCACATCGTTACTGGCAGCGTGAACTGGGTGAGGATCCCGATGTGGTCGGCCAGTCGCTGGTGATCAATGGTCGCAGCATGCAGATCATTGGTGTGGCCCCGGCCGAATTCGTCGGTGTCAATCGCTTCAGCCCGGCCGATGTGTTTGTACCCGTGACCATGGTTCAGGAACTGGCCGGAATGAGTTGGGAGTTGGGCACGCGTAACAATTACTGGATGTACATGCTCACCCGACTCAAGCCGGGGGCGACGCCGGAGCAGCTCAGACAGACCCTGGAACCGCGCTATCGACAGTTGCTGCGCGAGCTGGATGCGCCATTGCTGAGCGAGGTCAGTGATGAAACCTATCAGCGTTTTCTCAACAAGCCACTGCAGCTGGTGTCCATTGCCAGCGGGCAGTCGCGCACCCGTGAAATCGCCAGAACACCGATGATCCTGTTGCTGGCAGTGACCGGTTTTGTGCTGCTGGTGGCCTGTGTGAACATTGCCAACCTCTTGCTGGCGCTGGCCATCAGCGATCGCGGTGACACCGCCGTGCGCATGGCACTGGGTGCCGGCTGGCGTCAGGTACTGGCCAGACAGTCCACACAACTGGCATTTTTCGTCTGCGCTGGCCTGCTCGCCAGCCTGCCGGTGGCCTGGCTGACCATGCAGCTGGTGCTGCGCTTGTTGCCGGATCCGACCGAAACACCCGTGGTTGCCAGTCTGGATCTGCCGCTGCTGGCCACTGCAGCCGGCATCTCCGCCCTGGCGGTGGCATTGGCAGGTCTGGCACCGCTGCTGCAGACGCTGGGCAGCAAGCCACTGGCGGCGATTCGTGAACAGTCCGGGCGTGCTGGTGCCAGCCGTTTTTCCAGCCGCCTGCGCGCAGTGCTGGTTACCGGCCAGATTGCGCTGGCGGTGGCATTGCTGATCACCTCCGGCCTGTTTATCCGCAGCCTGGTCAATGTGGCAAAGGTGGATCTGGGCATGCAGATTGACCAGGTCGCCACCTTCACCGTGTCGCCATCGCAGAACGGCTATGAGGACGCGCAGTCCAGGGCATTTTTTGAACGCCTGCTGACCAGGCTCAATGCCCTGCCGGAAGTCAACACGGCCAGCATGTCACTGGTGCCAGTGCTAAGCGACAGCGACTGGACCAACAGTGTCAGTGTGGAGGGCTTTGACGCCGCCCCGGACACCAACACCCAGGCCAGCTTCAATGCCATCAATGAGCGGTTTCTGGAATCGCTGTCGATTCCACTGCTGGCCGGACGCAATTTCACCGCTGCTGACAGCGATGGTCGGCCCAAGGTGGCAATGGTCAACCAGGCTTTTGTGGAGAAATTTGAAATGGGCGATGAGGTCATTGGCAAGCGCATGGCTCAGGCCGCGGGCAACGATGCTGAGCTGGACATGGAAATTGTCGGCCTGGTCGCCGATGCACGTTATGCGAGAATCAAGGAAGAGCCACCGCCGCAGTACTTCATGCCCATGCGTCAGTTTCAAAATTTTGGTACCGCCGCGTTCTATGTGCGCGCGCAGACCGATCCTGCCAGCCTGCTGCGCACCATCACGCAGGTGGTGGCGGAGCTGGATCCGGACCTGCCGGTGGATGGACTGGCGACAATGCGGCAGTTTTCGCAACAGACCATTGTGCTGGATCGCCTGATGGGCACGCTGGCCAGCCTGTTCGCGGCGCTGGCGACCATCCTCGCGGCCGTCGGATTGTTCGGCGTGCTCAGTTTCAGTATGGCGCAGCGTTCCGGTGAACTGGGTCTGCGTGCTGCCCTCGGTGCCAGCCCTGGTGGTCTGCAGGGCACGGTCATGCGCCATGCACTGATGCTGGCACTGATCGGTGTCGTGCTCGGGCTGTTGCTGGCACTGCTGCTGGGCCGGCTGGCGTCCGGACTGCTGTATGGCATCGAGGCGTTTGATCTGCCCATCACCATCGCCGCCATGCTGCTGATGTTTGTCGTCGTACTGCTGGCCGGCTGGCTGCCGGCTCGGCGTGCAGCCGCGATCCATCCGGTGCAGGCATTGCGTTATGAATAAGCACCAGTTGGGGGCATCTGCCCGGAACTGAACGAAGTACAGGAGATAAGCCATGAACGCAATACTGGACGATCTGAAACTGGCCCTGCGCTCGCTGTGGCGTACACGGCTGGTCACTGTGCTGGCGATCGTCACGCTGGCACTGGGCATTGGGGCGACCACGGCCATCTTCAGCGTGCTCGATGCCACCCTGCTGAAACCGCCAGCGTATCCGCAGCCGGATGAGCTGGTGGCGGTGTGGGGGGTGATGCCCAGTCGTGACATCGACACCTGGCCGGCGTCTCCAGACATGGTGGAACGCTATCGCCGTGAAGCCGGGCAGATCGAGGACTTTGCTGCCGCCTTTGGCAATCAGCACATCTTCAAGTCCCGTCCCGATAGCAGGCCACAGCAGATTACCGCTGCCGGCATGACCTGGAACCTGTTTCAGTTGCTGGGCGTCAGCCCGCAGCTGGGGCGCAGCTTCGAGCCGATGGATGCTGCGTTCAATCCGGACGAAGTGCCGGCAGGTGTGCCGCCGCCGCAGGATACGTTCAATCCGCCCAATGCGGTGATGCTCAGTCATGCGTTCTGGCAGCAGCAGTTTGCTGCCGATCCGGGTGTGGTCGGTCGTGGCGTGCTGCTGGACAATTTTCCGGCCACCGTGGTCGGCGTGATGCCAGCGGATTTTCAGCTGTTGATGCCGGGGGCGGTGCCAGCCAGTCCCGATGTGTTTGAGGTGCTGCGCGTGAACACCCAGGCCAATGCCGGTGCCGGCAATGTGTTCCTGAATGTGATCGGGCGTCTCGCCGACGGCGTGACACTGCAGCAGGCGCAGGACGAAATGGATGCCATCAGTGGACGTCTGCGGGCCGAGGATCCGATTTACCGCGACAACCAGTTCAGCAATCGACTGGTGCCGCTGCAGCACGAACTGACCAATGGCATTGATGACATGCTGCTGGTCATTGCCGGCATTGTCGCGCTGGTGCTGTTGATCGCCTGTGCCAACGTGGCCAACCTGCTGTTGGTCAGGGCGCTGGCGCGCAGTCGAGATCAGGCGATCTGCAGTGCGCTGGGCAGCAGCCGCTGGCGCATGTTGCGTTATGCGTTGAGCGAGGCAGGACTGGTGGCTGCCGCTGGTGGTCTGGTCGGGCTGGGCGTGGCCTGGTTGGCGCTGCCTGCGCTGATCGAGCTGCAGCCACTGGCCATACCGCAACTGGATCAGGTTGGTATCGATCTGCGTGTGCTGGCATTTACCGCTCTGGTGGTGACGCTCACCGCATTGCTGGCCGGGGTGCTGCCGGCAATGTCGCACTCGCAGATGAATGTGGCGGCAAAACTGCGTGATCGCGCTGGCATGGACGCTGGTGCGGCCACGGCCAGATGGCGCAATGGCCTGGTGGTGGGCGAGGTGGCGCTGGCGCTGGCGGTGCTGGTGGCGGCCGGGCTGATGCTGCAGAGCTTCAACAGTCTGCGCCAGAGTGATCCCGGCTTTGACGCGGAAAACGTACACACCTTCAATCTGGTGCTGCCGGTGGAGCGCTATCCGGATGCGGCCAGACAGGTCGAATTCCAGCGCCAGTTCAAGCAGCGGCTCGACAGCGTGCCGCAGATCGAGTCGGCTGGCGGGGTGTTTCCGCTGCCGCTGAGCGGCGCCGGCTTCGGCAGCCGTTATGCGCCGGACATGGCCAGTTTCGAGGATGGCAGCGCGCGCCAGGCGCAATACCGACTGCTGTATCCAGGCTATTTTACGACCTTGAATACGCAGCTTCTGGCTGGACGATTGCTGACTCAGGCCGATCAGAACCTGGCCAGCAATTATGTGGTGATCAATCAGGCGCTGGCGGATCGCGCCTGGCCAGGCGAGTCGCCACTGGGCAAGCGTTTGTACATTCGTCGCGGTGACCGGCCCGAGGCAGCCGCCACCGAAGTGGTCGGTGTGGTGGCGCACCAGGCCGTGCAGGATTTGCGCGAGGAGGCACCGGAAGTGGTCTATTTCCTGTCCGCGTTTGCCGGCGACATCGGCTTCTTCACCGGCGTCAGCTGGGCGGTGCGCAGCAGTGCTGGGCCGGAGCAGTTGCGTCGCTCGCTGGAGCAGGCGCTGGCGGCACTGGACGCGGACATCCCGCTGACCAATTTCGCTGCGCTGCAGGAGCAGGTCGACCAGGCCACTGCCGAAATGCGCTTCTCCAGCACATTGATCAGCCTGTTTGCGCTGCTGGCACTGGTGCTGGCCGTGGTTGGACTCTACGGCGTGCTGGCCTACCGTGTACGGCAGAGAATGCCGGAGCTGGGTCTGCGCATTGCCTTCGGGGCCACAGCGGCCAGAATCTTTTCATTGGTACTGGGTCAGGGCATGTTGCTGGTTGGCATCGGTCTGGGTCTGGGTGTGCTGCTGGCGTTGTGGATATCGCGGGCATTGCGCGAGCAACTGGTCGGGCTCAGCGCCAGCGATCCACTGACCTATGTGGCGATCATGTTATTGTTTGCTGCCGTGGCGGCCATGGCCTGTATGCTGCCGGCCTGGCGCGCCACCCGCACCGATCCGGCGGTGACTTTGCGCAATGAGTGAGTCGATGACGATGCAGTACAAGCTGATTTTTGCGAAAGTCCTGTGCTGCATGGCACTGGTTCTGCCATTCTCGCTGCGGTCTGCTGGCGCCGAACCCGATTGGCAGGTGAGGCCGGACTGGGCGGTATATTTCGATCAGGCGGGGGTGGATGGCACCATCGCCATTCTGGATCAACGCCAGGATCGGCCACAGTATCTGCTGCATGCTGCCGAGCGCGCAGCACGGCGCTACAGCCCGGCGTCGACGTTCAAAGTACCGCATGCGCTGTTCGCGCTTGATGCGGGCGTGGTTCACGACGAGTTCCAGGTGATCAAATGGGATGGCGAGAAGCGCTGGCTGGATGCCTGGAACCGAGATCAGGATTTGCGTTCATCAATGCGCAACTCAGTGGTCTGGGTGTACCAGCAGTTTGCCCGCGACATGGGCGAGCAACGCGAGCGTGAATACCTGGAGAAGATCAACTATGGCAATGCCGATCCGTCTGGGGGCGTGGAGAGCTTCTGGCTGAATGGCGTTCTGCAGATCTCGGCGCTCGAGCAGATCGCGTTCCTGCGCAAGCTCTATCACAACGAACTGCCATTCAAACCGGCGCACCAGCGGCTGGTCAAGGATTTGATCATCAACGAGGCCGGCAGCGACTGGATTCTGCGCGCCAAGACTGGCTGGGGGACCCGCACCGATCCCGGCATTGGCTGGTGGGTCGGCTGGGTGGAATGGCCCGACGGTCCGGTGTTTTTCGCGCTGAACATCGATATGCCCAATGGTAGCGAGGATGTGCCCAAACGCACGCAGATCGCCCGCCAGGTGCTGCAGAGTCTGGGTGCGTTGCCTTGATGCTTCAGTCTTTATAATCAGACTTGAATGCAAGCAACAAACACATATGGCATCGAGTTGAATCAGGCTTGGCGAGGCATTCTGCGTACGCCGGGATTCGCCTTCAGCGTGATTTTGCTAATGGCCATCAGCGCTGGAGGTATGGCGGCAATCACCAGTGCGGGTTGGGCATTGTTTGTGCAGCCGTTGCCATTTGTCGATGCTGATCGCCTGGTTACGCTATCCGCATATTCCAGGCGCTTTGGGGTGGATATGGGCTACTCCGAGTTGTTGGCAGAAGAATTAAACACTAGCGGTGATTATGGCCGGATTGGACTGGCTGGCGCACCAAAGCGTGTCGATTTGTTGGCTGGCGGGACGTTGACTGCGGCTGCAGTTGATCATCGAGTGATGCAGATACTTGGTCTGCATGCCCAGCTTGGGCGTCTGTTTACCCAAGATGATGTACAGCCGGGTGCTACCGCAGTGGCATTGGTCAGTCATGGCTTGTGGAAGAGCCGTTTTAATTCCAGTACTAAAGTCATTGGAAAGTTGCTCGATCTTGACACAGGCGCAGTTCGTATTATCGGTGTATTGCCAGAAAGCACGGAATTTCCGCAAAGAAATGTGCAGCTTTGGCTGCCTATGCAACTTGGTCCCGACAAACTGGCTCCTGAAATGATTGGCAATCTGGGATCACTGCTATGGGTCGCGAGACCCCCGTTGCATGAAAATATGGAGGTTTATCAGCAGCGCCTTCAGGCTAAAATAGAAGGCGATGAGCGCATGCTGATGGTCAGTGAAATGCTGAAAGCCACATTTCGTATGCGACCGTTGCGTGAGTATTGGTCAGGAGGTCTCAATCAGACTATTTCCACGCTCACGATTGCCACAATTGTTGTGATGATTGCTGCCTGGTTTAATCTGGCAGGTCTATGGCTGGCTCGTTGGTGTGGACGAGATCAGGCAATGTCTATTCAGTTGGCGCTGGGTTCAGGCCGGGGACGTTTATTGCTGATATTTCTGTTTGAATATCTCCTATTGCTGTTGCCGGCTATTTTTCTGTCCATGTTGGTCGCGCATGGTGCTATCAACTTACTATATAAGCTTGAGGTGTTGAGAGACAGTGGTCCGCTACAGGTTAATGTGTCTGTGCCGGCATTGCTGGCTATCTTTCTGACTGCTGTCATTGGCGTCATAATGATCGGCAGCATGTTATCAAGCCGTCTGCAGCGTCTCAGGCATGGCCCTGCCCGAGAATTGACAGTGAAAGGTGTAACGGCTATAGGGGGGAACATCAAAGTGCAAAAGATTCTGCTGGTGGGACAGATCAGCATGGTATGTACGCTGCTCATAACCCTGTTTCTGTTGCTTTTTAGCTGGCGGAATTTGTTGCAAGAAGAACTTGGATTTGACAAAAACGATTTGTTGGTGGCGCAGATCAAGACAACAACACCACGTGAATATGGGCCTGATCCAGTACTTACTGCTGTACTGGAACGCCTGAGTGCAATGCCAGGTATTGCTGCTGTCAGCTGGAGTGATGTTCTGCCCTTCAGTCAGATTGAAGTGATGAGCTCAGTCAGGCTAGAACGCTCAAAAGAGCAGCTGCCGGTTCGTCCACGAAACGTCGGTCCGGATTTTTTCAGTGCTGCAGGCATCAGTTTGCTGAGTGGTCGTGCTTTTATTCCGGAAGATGTTGGACATGGCCTGACAAATGTGATAGTGGATCAGTCATTTGCAGACATGTATATTGACGGTGAGGCACTTGGCAAGAAAATTGCGCTGTCCAGTGGAGCAGATTCATTTGTTGAGCACAACGTGGTCGGAGTGGTTGAGGCTGTGCGTCACATGCGGCCAGATGAGTCACTGCATAACCCCACTGTCTACATGCCTGCAAAAACACCACTGGAAAACAGCCAGTTGCTGCTGCGTACTGCCATGCAACCGGAACGACTGGTGCAATCGGTGCGAAAGTTGCTGGAGCATGAACTGGGTAAAGACCGTATCGGGTTTGTTGCCAGCATGAAATCCATGGTGCGCATGACACAACGTGATCGAGTGCCACAAATCGTCCTGGTGGCTCTGTTTGCTGGCCTATCTGTTTTGCTGTTGGTTTATGGTCTGTATGCACTGGTGAGTTTTCAGGTCAATCAACGCGCGATGGAGATTGGTTTGCGCAAGGCGTTGGGTGCCAATCGAAATCGTATACTGCTTGACGAGATTTTGCGGTCCGCGCGTCTCTTACCCACAGGGATTTTTTTGGGGGGTATCGGTGGATATTGCAGCCAGCGTTTGATTCAAAACCAGCTGTATCATGCAACTTTGATCGATCCAACGCTTTGGGTATTGATAATTGGTGCAATAATTTGTACCGTGTTTGTTGCCAGTGTCCTGCCGGCAGTGCGTGCAGCGGCATTGTCGCCTGCTGACAAATTGTTCAGTGAATGAGGTCAAGCGAAGTTGAGTGAGAAACACATGCCGCGCATGCACGGTAAAATTGCTGTGGTCACTGGTGCCGGACGCGGCATCGGTGCCGCCATTGCCAGGGCTTTTGTCGCCGAAGGCGCAGAGGTACTGGTCACCGACATCAACACTGCGGCTGCTGCCGACATGGCGGCAGAGCTTGGTGAGTCTGCGTCTGCGATGACGCTGGATGTGCGTGATGAATCGCAGTGGCAGGCTGTGATGGACGCGGTACTGCAAGACTATGGACGCCTTGATGTGCTGGTGAACAATGCCGGCATCACCGGATTTGAATCCGGCAACGCAAGGCATGATCCAGAGCATGCTGCACTTGAGGATTGGCGCGCAGTTCACGCCACCAATCTGGACGGTGTGTTTCTGGGTTGCAAACACGCCATCGCTGCCATGCGCCAAAACGGCGCGGGTGCGATCATCAACATCTCGTCGCGCTCCGGTCTGGTCGGCATTCCCGCTGCCGCTGCTTACGCATCTTCCAAGGCGGCGGTGCGCAATCACAGCAAATCTGTGGCCTTGTACTGTGCCGAACAGGGCTTGCAGATCCGCTGTAACTCGGTGCATCCTGCCGCGATTCTGACGCCAATGTGGGAACCGATGCTGGGCACCGGTGAGCAGCGAAAACAGAACATGGAAGCCTTTGTCGCCGATTGCCCGATGCGGCGTTTCGGCCAACCGGAGGAAGTGGCGGCGCTGGTGGTGCTGTTGGCCAGTGACGAGGCGACATACATCAATGGTACAGAGCTCAACATCGATGGCGGTATGCTGGCCGGCAGCGCGGCGAGTCCGGCACGCACCAATGCGACCGGGTAAGTGCTGACATGTCCAGCGCAGATATGAGCGCCACGGCAACTGCCATGCAGCAGGCAAACACGCCGTCGCTGTGGCTGGATCGCGATCGTGTCGAGGCCAACATCCGCCGCATGCATGAGCATTTGCTGGGTCTGGGTGTGAGACTCAGGCCACACCTGAAAACCTGCAAGAGCATGCCGGTGGCGCAAATGATGCAGGCCGCCGGTGCCAGCTGTTTTACCGTCTCCACGCTGGCTGAAGCGCGATATTTTCATGCCCAGGGGCTGCATGACTTGCTGTATGCCGTGGGCATTGCGCCCGGCAAGCTGGAACCGTGTGCCGCACTGATGCGCTCCGGTTGCCGGCTGACCATCACCCTGGACAACCTCACTGCAGCCAGCGCGGTCGCGGCGGCGGCCCGACAGCATGCGGTGAGTTACCGGGTGTTGCTGGAAATTGACTGTGACGGCGAGCGCGCCGGCTTTGCGCCGGATACGAAGACACTGATTCAGGCCGCACGGATACTTGATCAGGCCGGTTGCGAGGTAGCCGGTGTGATGACTCACGCCGGTGGCTCCTACCATTGCCGTGATCGCGACTGCCTGCGGCGCGCGGCGGACAACGAGCGCGACACAACGGTGTTGGCGGCACAGCGTCTGCGTGCACACGGCTTTGCCGCCCCGGTGGTCAGTATCGGCTCCACGCCGACGGCAAGCTTTGCCGGCGATCTGACCGGCGTGACGGAAGTGCGTCCTGGCACCTATGTGTTTCAGGATCTGGTCATGGTCGGTCTGGGAGTGTGCACAGCAGATGACATTGCCATCAGCGTGTTGTGTGAAGTCATCGGACATCGGGCCGAACATGGCGAGCTGATTGTCGATGCCGGCTGGATGGCCCTGTCGCGTGATCCTGGCAACAGCGATCAGGACGGGCAGTGCGGTTTTGGTCTGGTCTGTGATCTGGCGGGAGGATTGCTTGATGGGCTACAGGTCAGGCACGTCAATCAGGAGCATGGAGTGATTGCAGACCACGCTGGCCGTGCCATCGATCTGTCGGCATTTCCGGTGGGTACCCGACTGCGCATTCTGCCTAACCATGCCTGCGCCACGGCAGCCCAGTACGCCGGTTATCATGTGATGGCTGCTGATCAGGATCAAAACCTCTATTGGGAGCGTTGTAGCGGTTGGTAAAATGACAACAACAGTCGTACAATTGAAATGAAATATGCATCATAAAATATTGATATTGTTAGCTATTATAACTCCAATATCTGGCATGACTGGTGAGGCCGACGTGCTGAAAGCCGAGCTGCTGCCGGCTGCAGGCGGTTTCTGGCGGGTGCAGGCTACGATCCATCATGCCGATCAGGGCTGGGATCATTACGCCGATGGTTTTCAGGTGCTGACCGAGAATGGTATTTTGCTGGCAGAGCGGGAATTACTGCATCCACATGTCAATGAACAGCCGTTCACGCGCAGCACCGATGCGTTTGCGCTGCCAGCAGACGTCAATGTGTTGATCGTCCGCGCACACGACAGCGTGCACGACCATGGCGGTCAGGTGGTGCGTCTGCCGGCGCAGCGCTGATGCGTGCAGAAACCGTTGTGCTCAGTCCGGCAGTTGCAGGTGAAAGCGCCGGTTCTGCTTGCCCTTGTTCTCGATTTTGCTGACCACTGCAGTACCGATCTCCCCAGTGGAGCGCACATGCGTACCGCCGCAGGGTTGCAGGTCCACGTTGCCGATCTGCAGCAGCCGGATGCGACCGGCCCCGCGTGGCGGACTCACCGACATGGTCCTGACCAGCTCCGGATTGGCATCCAGTTCGGCATCACTGATCCAGCGTGTGCTGACCGGGTGATCGGCTTCGATCAGCGCATTCAGTTGCGTTGTCAGTTCGTGCTTGTCCGGGGATTCCGGCAGATTGAAATCCAGCCTGCTCTTCTCGGCACCTACGTTGCCGCCGGTAACCGGTTCGGGGATGAGGCTGCCGAGCAGGTGCATGCAGGTGTGCATGCGCATGTGGCGATACCTGCGAGGCCAGTCGATGCTGGCGGTCACAACTGAGCCTGCTGTAGGCGGTTCGCTGCCTTCGACCAGTTGATGCACGATGGCACCATCCTCCCCCTTGCGGGTGTCCACCACAGTCAGCACGCTACCGTCGGCCTGTGTGAGGGTGCCGGTATCACCTGGCTGACCACCGCCCAGTGGGTAGAACACGGTCTGATCCAGCACCACGCCAGTGGCCGTCACCGCAACAATCTGTGCCACGCAGCTTTGTCGGTAGGCGTCTTCCTGAAAAAGTGGCTTGCTGTGTCCCTCATGCATGTTATTGACTCACCAGCGGCAGGATCAGCCGGCTCGGATAGCGCTCGCTGTGATGCAACCTGATGGTGGCGGTGCGGGCATCGTCTTTGCTCTGCAGATGCACCGGTTTACCGGCATTGTAGTGCCGTTGCTGCTGCAGGCCATTGGCCGGGCGGATGAACAGGCGCAGGCGTGAGCCCGCCTCCAGCTGCCGCGAGAACCAGTAAAAGCGCTCAAAAGTGTAGCGGTTGATGCTGCCGGGTTCGACCAGTTGTGGTGCGGTCAGCGATTCCCGGTAGCGGGCGCGCTGGGTTTCGCCAGCCAGCGCAATGCTGCTGCCATCGGCCTTGATCTCGTACACGGTTACATTGATGTCGGTGTCCGGCACGTCCATTTCCAGCCAGGCCTCCAGCTTCAGATACCCGCTGATTTCGGTGGCTTCGGCGAACGGCTCGCTGTGGAAGATCAGGCCGTCGCCAGCGGTGTGGATCACTTCAGACTGGTCCGTCAGATAGGCTTCGGCATCGCCGCGTTCGGCCTTGCTGGTGTCCAGTGGGTCATACACATAGTGCGACTGTTCCAGACCAGGCTGGTGGCTGCTGCTGAGGCTGCCGGAGACAAACACATTGTGCTGAGCGTGCTGACTGCCCAGGCGCAGGCTCAGTTCGCTGTCGGCCACCGCCTGCAGCGATGGTGCTGATTTCCATACGTTGGCCCCGGCCACGAAGTAGGTCACCCGGTCCTTGAGCATTTCCGGGCGCTCGCCGTCGGCCATGGTCCACTGGTACCAGGCATGATCCAGACCGAAGGCGTCGAACATCATCGCATCGCCAAAGCGGATGCCGCCGAATTCCTGTCGCGGCATGCGTGTGCCACTGTGATCCCAGGGGCCCAGCAGCAGGTAATGGTCCGCCTTGGCCTGCGCGTTGCCGTGACGCATGTGTTCCCGGTAGTACTGCATGGCACCGGGCTGATCGCCGTCGTAGTAGCCGGTGATGGTCAGGATCGGCAGCGAGAGTTGCTCAAGCTGCTGCGACGATGGCACCCGTTCGGCCCAGTAATCGTCCAGCTGCGGATGTGAGATCCAGCGCTGAAAGGTTGCGTTGGGATGACCGACCAGCTGATCCAGCCCGGCGAAGGCCATGCCGGAGGTGTGGTATTGCAGGTATTTGCGATTCCAGAACGCATCATCGCCGAAAATCCGCCCCTGCGCAGCATTGCCTGCGGTCAGCGTCAGCCAGCGGATGATGTAGGGATACTGAATGTTGTAGTTCATCGGGAAGTCGACGCCATGATACGGCGAGGCGATCGGCACGATGGTGCTCAGATTGGCGGGAAAATGCCGTGCCGTGACCCACTGGTTGTAACCGCCATAGGAGCCGCCGCGCATGGCCACCTTGCCATTGGACCAGGCTTGCGCAGCGATCCACTGCACCACATCATGGCCGTCCCGGCCGTCTTCCAGATCCAGTGGTCTGAATTCGCCCTCGCTGTTGCCGCGACCGCGCGTGTCCACCACCACAAAGGCATAGCCATGGCGGGCAAAATACTGCGCATCCGGATGATAGCGGTCGCTGATGTAGGGCGTGATGGTGACGATCGCCGGGAGTTTTTTGTCCTGCCAATCCAGCGGTCGGTACAGTGTGGCGTTCAGGCGCACGCCATCGCGCATGGGGATTTTCACCGCCCACTGAAAATTTACGTCGCTGGGTTCGTGGCCAATGTCGTTGCCTGCAACAGCCTGTGACAGCAATGACAACAGCAACAGGTACAGAGACAGACGCAACCGGCGGCTGGGATAACAAAGTGAATTCATGCTAATGGTTCCTGGTGGATTGCAGCTTGCCAGCCTTGCCGGCACAAGTGTATCGTAACCGCAAGCCTGTAGAAACGCCCGGCTGTCTGCAGCCATGACGGGGAGACTGACGCGCAGTGAAGAAGCATGCATCAACACAGCCTTGAAGACCATCAGCGATTGGCCGAGCAGGGCGACGCGCAGAGTCAGTTCATGCTCAGTCAATTCTGTTTTCAGCAACGCGAATTGGCGCAGATGTTGCGCTGGTTGCGTCTGGCGGCCGATCAGGCCTTGCCGGCGGCACTGGATGCGCTGGGCTATTGTCTGGAAAAAGGCATGGGCACCGACCGCGACATGCCGGCGGCACTGGACCATTATCGCCGTGCCGCTGCTGCTGGATCCGATCAGGCAGCGTATCGCTATGCAGACCTGTTGTATCGCTGCGATTTGCCGCAGACGCGCAGCGCAGAAATCTGTCAGCACTGGCAGCAGGCGGTCGCTGCCGGTCTGCCCCTGGCACTGCGTGCGCAGGGCTTTTTGCGCATGTTGGCGGAAGGCCCCACCGCTGCTGTGCTGGCGCTGTTGCAGGAAATGGCGCAGCAGGGTGATCCGGTGGCACAGTTCAATCTGGGCTGCTGTCTGGCACAAACCGATGCCCAGGCTGCCGGTGATTGGCTGCAGCAGGCAGCGGCCAAAAACTATCCCCTCGCCAGCACGGCATTGCGTGCCCTGCAGGTCAGTGAGAACAGGCACTGGCCGGTTTTGCTGCCAGAGCGGCAGCCGCCCGCTAATGTCGGCAATGACCATGGCATGCAGACATCCTGGCTGATGCCGCAACTCCCTCCCGGATTACGTTGGGAGAGCTTGCACCAACAACCACTGGTCAGCGTGGCCCATGGGGCATTGAGCATGCCCGAATGTGCCTATATGATTCATCTGGCCACACCGCTGATGAGGCGTGCTCAGGTGATCAGTGCCGATGCCAGCGATCCGGGCAGTCAACAGGCGAGCATGGAATCCCGGGTGCGCACCAGCGACTCGACTTTTCTGCCGTTGCAGGTCACCGACATGATCAGTCACTACATAGATCGAAAAATTTCCCTGGTCACCGGTATTGATATTGACCGATCGGAGCCGTTTTCGGTGCTGCATTATCAACCCGGCCAGTACTATCAGCCGCATTATGATTACTTTGATCCCGCATTGCCGGTGGCGGCCAGATTGCTGCGCGATGGGGGGCAGCGCTGTGCCAGCGCGGTCATTTATCTGAGTGACGTCGATGCTGGCGGCGGCACCGGGTTTCCGGAGCTGGGTCTGGAAGTGCCGGCGCAGCTTGGGAGCCTCTGCCTGTTCCACAACTGCCGGCCGGATGGCAGCGTTGAACCACGCAGCCTGCACGCAGGGTTGCCGGTACAGCGCGGTGACAAATGGGTGGCCACAAAATGGTATCGTGAGAGTGTGACCAGTTACCTGCAAGGCTGAGCTGGCTAAATGTTGAAGGTTGATCTTTGCTGAAGGGATTATTGCTATGTTGAAAATAATGCTTGTCTGCATGCTGCTTGCAGTGACAGCCAGTGCGTCTGCAAGGGATTGCGGCTCCAATTCTGCGCGCGTCAAGGGAAAACTGATCGTGCGTGGTGACAGCACCGCAGTGGTGAGCAAGCTTAGCGCTGACAAGGTGGTGCGGCTGCAAAACAAGTATGGCGCAGTGGTCGGCTACCGCTACGAGTTTTTCACTGGGCGTCGCTTGCTGCAAATCAACACGCGCGGCGGTATCGTCTCCAGTATTTGCCGCGACTGATTTTGAATGGTGTCCCCGGCAGGAGTTGAACCTGCGACCTAGCGCTTAGGAGGCGCTCGCTCTATCCAGCTGAGCTACGGGGACACGGCCACATATGATAGCAAAGCGATCGGCGATTTGCCGTTCTGCGGGCCGGCTCTCAGGGGCAGTCCGGGATTCCCGTGATACGGGTCAGACGCACCAGATTGAGGCTGCCGCTGCCCAATTCCGGGTCGGCAAAGCTGAAGTCAAAGCTGGCATCGTTGCACAGTGGGGTAAAACTTGCCTGGCCGACTTCGACGCGCTCCACATCGGCGGGATCGAACAGATTGCCAAAGCGTCCGCCACGGGTTTGCACCAGACGGTCAAAATCGATTCGGTCACTGTCTTCAGCGACCGTGCCGACCCCGGTAAACCAGATCTGCTCACCCTGGTTGTTGTTGCTGTACCAGAACAGCACTGCCCGACCGTCCGGCAACACGTGCATGTTCATGCCTTCACCGCGCCTGGACGCATCATGCCAGGAGCCGCTGGCATGGGCCAGCGCCGGCAGTGACGTGGTCTGTTCATCACAGCCTGAGCCGGCCACCCGGCTGCTGTTGATCAGGTCGGTTCTTACGCCGGTCTGGCCAAATCCGTGGAACTGCAGCACACCGTTGTCACAATCGGTGAAGGTGAACTCCAGACTGCCGGCAAACGGGGTGCGCTGCACATCGTCGGGATCAAACTGCTGAAAAGATGCGCCCTCTGCCAGCAGCATGTTGTCGACGATGATGCGGTTACCAAGCTGCTCACCGACCCCGACCAGCCAGCGTTGCCCGCCTGCCTCATCATAGCTGGCCCAGGCGACGACGACGCGTTCGTCTGCCAAAGGTTCGATGATGAAGCCCACACCGCTGTTGTTGAGTGAGCGCCAGGTACCGGCCATGCGTCCAGTGACCGCGAATCCCTCGTCACTGGCGTTGGCCCCGGCGGGAATGACAATGCCGGCGAGGCTGGCGCTGTCCGACTCATGGTTGCGCCAGTCGCCGTTGTTCCAGTCCACTGCGCTGAGTGCATTGCGATCCAGTGCATGGCCAGTCATGTCGGTCACGGCAAACTGCATATGCAGCGCGTCGTTGGCATTCAGCAGTTGCTGATTGCGCGCGCTGTCGGCGACGTCCAGCACAAAGCTCAAGCTGTCGGTTTTGTAGCGGGCGTAGCCGGTGCCGAAGAATCCGCGCTGCGTCGCCCAGGTCGCGGCACTTGCGCTCAGCTCCAGCTGCCCGGCAGTGGAGCTGTCGGCGATCTTCAGCTGCAATTGCAGGTCCTGCGTTGCTGCCGGCTGGCCGGGCAGGGCAATCACCTGCTCTTCTCCATCCAGCCAGCGCATCGGCTTGTCAAAGCCCAGTCTGACGGCATAGCTGTGACCCGCCACCAGTGCACCCGGCGTGGTGCTGATCAGCTGTCGTTCAGCATCGTTTGCGGTTGGCAGCAGGCGTGCGTTGTAGATCAGTTGACCGGAAGCCACATCAACCAGGCTTAGACTTTGCACGGACGGTGGTCCGGCAGTCCAGTAGGCCGCCGCAGCGATGGATGCGGCCATGTTCTCGCGCACCCGGCGTATTTCTGTCTCCGGCAGCATGAAACCGTCGTGGCCATTGCTGCCAAAACCGCCATACTCGGTGCCGCCACCATTGCCCGGCTCAAGTTCCAGTGTCCACGACGGCACCTGGAACTGGTTGGCAAAGTACTCCGAGGTGGTGCCGATGCCAAACCCCGGCCCACTGTTGCTGAGAATCCTGTAGACCTTGTTGCCGGGCAACTCCTTATGGTGGTCAACCAGTACCCGCATCAGCCTGGCCTGATTCTGATTGCGTGCAGTGTTGAACGTGGCCACCGGAAACAGCACGCGGGTGAAGGAATGCACGTCAATGAACATGCGCAGGCGATCCCCCAGCGTGGTGCTGACCGCACCAGGCAGGAGGAAGTCCGGTGCGTTGATCAGGGCCTGGGTTTCTGTCTCGGAAAATGCCGTCTGGCCATGATAAACCAGCGAATCGGGATTGCCGGATGAACTGCTGCTGTTGGCATGGAAGGGCGCACTGTTGCGGTTGAGATCAATGCCGTTGAGGTGATCGCCGACGCTGGCCAGCTGTTCGTCGGTAGCGCGCATGTTTTTGCGTCGCATGCGCCCGTCACGTGGAGAACCCAGCGGGAAATCCGGGTCGCTGTCCAGGTAGTTGCGATCCGGCGTGCGCTGGGTTTGCAGAAAACCATCGACGTTGAGCACCGGGATCAGGGCGACGTTCATGTTTTCAATCAGATACTGGTGCAGATGGGCATCGTCGGCGGCTGCGCTGAGCAGCTCCATGATGCCGGTGACCACTTCCGGTGACTGCCACTCGCGCGCGTGGATGCCGCCATTGATCAGCACGCTGCCCTCCTCGCGCAGGTCTGCGGTGCGGTCATCCGGGTCGCTGATGATGTACATGTAGATGTTGCGTTGGGCCTGCTCGGTGACGCCGATGGTCTGGCGCTGAATGAAGCCATGCTGGTTGCTCAGATCAAAATGTCGTGTCAGCAGCCCCTGATAACTGCGAAAGCCGTCGAACGGCAGTGGCGTATCCACCGGGATGGGCACTGGATAGCCCAGCCCGAGCCGTCCCGGACCTGCGGTCCAGGTGCTCAGCGTCTGTGCCTGCAGCACTCCGGCCGTGCATGCCAGCAGCATCAGCACAACAGGCGGCAGCCTGACCAGCAGGGCGTTCATGGCAATTCCGCCCGCAGATCCAGTATCGTCTGCAGTCTGGCTTGCGCCAGCTGTTGCTCAGCCTGCACCGTGGCCTGCAGCTGCCTGATTTGTTCATCGCTGAGGCTTTGAGCCAGGCGCATGGCCAGTGGCGCACCGCGCTCGCCATCGCCGAGCATGTGCAACAGGGCGGCTGCATCAAAGTTTGCGTCGCGGGCTTGCACTGACCATGCCCGCAGGCCGTCAGCCGCCAGCGTTGCCACCACATTATCGGGATGTTGCGCTGCGGCCAGATAAAGCTCGCGGAATGAGGATGCAGAATAGCGACGCAGCACGCTGATGGCCAATGCGGGGGCAACCGCGCTGATCTGCTTTAGCATGGTCTGTGCATCGCCTGTGTGCATGGCGGCAAGCATGGCCAGCGCAGCTGTGGCGGTGGGTGTGGCGCTGTCAGCGTGGCGCTCGGCCAGCATGGCCAACAGCCCGCCAGCCTGCCACAGACTGAAGTCACCGCTGTCGACCGCCACCCATACCGCTTGCTGCTGCAGTGCATCGGCGCGCTGCCACCAGTCCAGCAACTGGGCTGCAGGCATCGGTTCCAGTTCCGCGCACAACGCCAGATGATCCCACTGGTACAACACACCGCTGGCGCTGCGGGCCACCGGGAAAGCCGCTTGCTGCTGGCCGGGATGATCCGGATCAGCCATCGTGACAAGTGCCGTATGATTGCTGAGCCGCTGCAGCACGTCACGCATCATCGGGCTGGCTGCCTGCTGACGCTGGCGGCTGACAAACTGCACCAGGGCGGCCTCCTTTTGCGCAGCGCTGAGGCCCGGCTGCAACAGGAAGTCGTCCAGTGCCTGCAGCGCCGCTGAGCGGGTCAGGGTGGAAAGATGCCGGCTCAGTGTCTGGGCAAGCTCTGTGGTGACGGGCGCGGTGCTGATCAGCAGCCGTTGCTCAGTGCTGATCTGACTGCATTGCTGCCTGTGGCGGGCTGGGTCAGGTTTGGCACTGACCGGAGCGATTGCCGTCGCACGTGTCTGTTGCGCCAGCGCCATTTGCGCTGGCGGGGTGTCCTGCTGACAGGCCGGCGTATCCAGAGCAGCCAGTGCCGGCGACAGCAGCAGGCTGACGCTCAACAGACACCCCAGGACTGTCAGTAAATCACGCATGAGACCAATCTACTACAGTTGTCGTATCAATGCCAGCCCCGAGGATAATCTGCCGGTCAGGTCACTACCCGCATCACTTCATTACCGCCACCGGCAGCAGCAAGGATCTGGTGCGCTGCCAGTCCTGATCAATGTGCTGCCACTCCTGGAGCAACGCCTGCTCATCGCTGGCCAGCTGGCGCTGCAACTGTTGTTCCAGTTGTACCAGCGTTGGGTTGGAGTGGTGTGCCGTCACTGTGCTGCCGGCAGGTGATGACGTCGGCGGTGTGTGCGTGGGCAGACTGATCAGTAGCAGCAGTGCAGCCAGCGCCGGCACACCGATTGCCAGCATTGAGCGCAGGCGGGCGGGTTGGTACCGTTGTGCTGCGCTCGCCTGTGTGTGCGCGCTTGTCCGCACTGCCCGGGCGACGCGCTGCTGCAGAGCCGGAATCTGATCCAGGGGCAGCCTGGTGGCGTCCTCGCGCAGGGTCTGTTCAAGTTGCTGTCGCTTCATGCTGGCCTCATTGCCTTGTTGGCGCTGCTGAGTCTTTGGATGTGTATGTTCATTGCCGGTTCAGTCGCGATTGTAACTGCTGTCTGGCGCGCAACAGATTGACGCGCACCCAGACCTGCGAACGCTGCCTGATGCGGGCGATTTCGGCACCGCTGAAGCCTTCACCATAATGCAGCCAGAGCAGATCAAAAGCCTGGGCTGACAGATGCTGCCGGGCCAGCAGCCAGATGTTGTCGGCAGGCATGATTGAATCATCGTCAGCAGCCGGGTGCTGATGCTCGTCCAGGCTTTCGACCTGCCGGTTGCCGCTGTTGATGGCGGCGGCCGCGCGACCGGCGATGCGATACAGCCAGGTGGAAAAGCGCCAGCGCGGTCGGTAGCTGTGCAGATGCTGCCAGGCGTTGATGAAGGTGGTCTGCACGGCGTCCTCGGCATCAGCCCGTTGCAGCCCGCGCAGCATCAGGTAGCGCAGCAGGCGCGCCTGATGGTGTGCAATCAGCTGCTCGAACGCGGACACAGCACCCTGCTGTGCCCGCTGCACCAGTTTCATTTCCTGCTGCGGGTTCATGCTCTGGCATGCTGGTTCGGGCGCAAGCTTTGCTGATCAGTCGATGATCTGCAGCAGCTGCTGCACCGGCAGGCCGAGATCAAAGCGGGTGATGTGGTTGTCGTTGCTGACCTTGAGCTGGCTGATCCAGGCCAGGTCTTCATCTTCGTTTTCGGCATCGGCCAGCGCTTTCAGCGACAGAATGCCCTGGACGATGTTGGCCAGGGCGCTGGCGGCGTTGTCGTCGGCGCTGTGGGCTTCCAGGCTGATGTTGATGGCGTCCTCGGCATCGGCCACCACCAGGGCGAATTTTTCCACGTTGCGAAACAGCGACGATTGCCAGGCACCGTCTTCGCCGAACACTTCGTGCCTGGGATTCATGCCGCCTTGCACCAGTGCCCGGTTGGCCTGAATCACGATCAGCTCCTGCGGCAGCGCCTGCATCTGAAACGAGCCCTGCTGCAGGAAGCTGTCCAGCACATCCTCTGCTGGCGTGATCAGGGTCTGATTGTTTTCGCCGAAGGCCAGGTACAGGGTGTCACTGTCGATTTCGTTGATGGTGATGCCCTCCAGTCGAATGTCGACTTCGTCAAAGGCGTAGTAATTGCGCCCGTGCCTGCTGAGCAACTCAAGCTCCTTGTCATCGGCAAACAACTTGTCGACGATGTTGTCGCGCATCAGCTGACTGGTGTTGCCATGCAGCACAATCGCCGGGTTCTGTTCGCTGCCGCTGCCAAAAATGCTGATGCCTTCGAGTTGATCAATCATTTCGTCGCCGAGTTCTGCGCGCAATTCGTTCAGCGTTTCCCTCTCCAGCCATGCATACAGCTGGGCCGAGGCGGCGCCGTTGCGCATGCGCTCAATGTTGATCTGCAGATAAAATGCAGAATCGACTGCGGCCAGGGGCATCGGTGCAGGCACCTGTGCCTGCGGTTGTGCTGGCAGCAGTGCGATCATGACGGTAAGCAAAATGCTGAGGAATGCAGTGCCGGATCGAATGTTCATGGGGTTTCTCCTGTGGGTTCGCCGGCTTATAGCGAGCTGGCGGGGAAAATGTTACAACTGATCTGTCCCCGACAACTGCGCGCCGACTGGCGAACCTCAGCCCGGATTGTTCATGACCTGACCGTCGCAGCAGCTTGGGTTATGAATAAGCCGGGCTCAGGCCTGTTTCAGAATGCGCTCCTTCTGCCGCTCCCAATCGCGGTCTTTCTTGGCTTCGCGCTTGTCGTGCTGTTTTTTCCCGCGTGCCAGCCCGATCGCCAGTTTCACCCGGCCCTGTTTCCAGTACATGTCCAGCGGCACCAGGGCATAGCCCTTGCGTTCGACGGCACCGAGCAGTCGGCTGATCTCGCGTTTGTGCAGCAGCAGCTTGCGATCGCGGGTGGGGTTGGTCTGCACGTGGGTGGATGCGGTGGGCAACGGAGTGATGTGGGCACCATACAGCCACACCTCGCCATGACGCAAAAACACATAGCTCTCGGCAATCTGGACTTTGCCGGCGCGGATGCTTTTCAGCTCCCAGCCGAGCAGCGCGATACCGGCTTCCAGCGTCTCTTCAATAAAATAATCAAACCGTGCCCGCTTGTTGCGGGCGATGGTGCTGGCGGATTTCTTTGCGGGTTTGCTCATGGTATCCAAGTGGGGACAGTATGCGGAAATTGAAGCGGTTCGAAACTCAGTCTCGAACAAACTCACCATTATGCATGATAATAGGCCGATGAGAATGCCGCTTGCTGACAGTCTGGCGCACTGGCCTGATAGATGGTCTCTGCTGCTGGCGCTGAATTCATAACAGATGGAAATCACCCGCATTGAACACAGCGCACTGCTGCGCTACAGCGCCGAGCAGATGTATGACCTGGTGGTCGACGTCGAGCGCTATCCGCAGTTCCTCAGCTGGATCGAGGCTGCCCGGGTCATTGAAAACAGTCCCGAGCAGCATCTGGCCGGCATGGATCTGCGCATTGCCGGCATCCAGGCATCGCTGATCACGCGCAATCACTTTCAGCCTTACGAGTCGGTGCTGCTGCAACTGCACGAAGGGCCGTTTGAGCAGTTTCAAGGCGCCTGGCACTTCCAGGGGTTTGGTGAGGTGGGTTGCAAGGTGGTGTTGAGCATGGCTTTCCAGATGCACCAGCAACTGTTCAGCCGTGCCATGCAGCTGGGCTTCAAGCGCATCGCCGACCGTCTGATCCAGGACTTTTCCCGTCGTGCCGAACAGTTGTACGGCAAGCCGGTGCCGTTGTCGCAGCTGTGATGAGTGCAACTGAGCAGGCCGAAGAGACAATGGATGAGGACAGATCAATCGAGGTCGAGGTGATCTATGCCTTGCCCAAACAGCAGCGTCTGTTGCAGGTGACACTGGCTGCTGATGCCACCGTGGCCGATGCAGTCAGTGCCTCCGGCGTGTTGCAGCAGCATCCCGAACTGCTGCAGGAACCGCTGCCCTGGTATCGCCGGGTCGGTGTTTTCGGCCAGCAGTGCGAGATGGATCGCAGGCTGGTGCACGGTGATCGGGTGGAAATCTACCGCCCATTGCTGATGGATCCGAAACAGGCCAGACGGGAACGCGCCAAAAGCAAATCCGGATGATGGCTGCCTCGGCAGGAGCGCGATGAACATGGCATAATCTGCCGCTGTCATCAGCTCAGCGCGCAGGCAAGCCATCATGCTCAAGACCCAGACCACCGAACAGATCAGCGGCCACGGCATGTGGTCGTCCAAGCTGGCATTCATACTCGCCGCCACCGGCGCGGCGGTCGGACTGGGCAACATCTGGCGCTTTCCCTACGTCACCGCCGAGAACGGTGGCGGCGCATTTGTGTTGATTTATCTGGCTTGCATTGCGCTGGTCGGCATACCGCTGCTGATGGCGGAAATTCTGCTCGGCCGCGCCGGTCGCCACAGCCCGATCAACAGCCTGCTGCAGTTGGCTCGACGCAGCGATGCCAATCGCGCCTGGAGCGTGATCGGCGTGATTGGTGCGATCGTCGGGGTGATGGTGTTGTCGTTTTATGTGGTCGTGGCCGGCTGGACCTTGTCCTACGTCTGGACCTACATCGTGGAGCTGGCCGGTCACGCCGCTTTTGTCGGCACCCCGGAGCAGCACTTTGATGATCTGCTGGGCTCGCCGGCGAAACTGCTGTTGTGGTCGACGCTGTTTCTTGCCAGCAGTGTGGCTGTGGTGGCGCTGGGTGTGGAGAAGGGCCTGGAAGGCTCCGTGCGTCTGCTTATGCCGTTGCTGTTCGGTCTGTTGCTGATCATGGTGGGTTACGGCATGGCCAGTGGATATTTCGTGCAGTCGGTGGTGTATCTGTTCACGCCGGATTTTTCTGCCATCGATGGCGGTGTGATCCTGGAAGCGGTGGGGCAGGCGTTTTTCAGTCTCAGCCTGGGCATGACCGGCATCATGGCCTATGGTGCCTATGTGCCGCGCGACATGCACATTGGGAAAACCGCGGGCATCATTGCGCTGGCCGATTCTGCCGTCGCCATTCTGGCCGGGCTGGCCATCTTCCCCATCGTGTTTGCGTACGATCTGCAGGGCAGTGGCGGTCCGGGGCTGATTTTTGTCACCCTGCCGCATGCCTTCGCGGCGATGGAGTTCGGCAGTCTGTACGCGCTGGCATTTTTTGTGCTGCTGGCGGTGGCGGCATGGACCTCGGCGATTTCACTGCTGGAACCGGCCACCGCTTATCTGGTAGAACGCACCCGCTGCAACCGGCCCGTGTCGGTGCTGATGATCGGCGCTGCCACCTGGCTTTTGGGCATCGGCAGCGTGTTGTCGTTCAATCACTGGTCGACATTTCTGCTCTGGGGCAAAAACTTTCAGGAGCTCATTGAATATGTCGCCACCAATGTCATGTTGCCGGTCGGTGGTTTGCTCATTGCCGTGTTTGCCGGCTGGGTGGTGAGCCGGGTGATTGTGCGGGAGCAGCTGGCTGACCTGAACGAAGAACTTTATCGCGGCTGGCTGTGGCTGATGCGCTTTTTTGTGCCGCTGGCCCTGCTCGTCGTTTTGCTCAATGCCGCCGGCGTGTTTTAGCCGGTGATGCGTAATAGCTTGTATTCGGCGTTGGCGGCAACTTCGGCATGGTTGAGCCGGCTGGCTGCCAGCATGCGCTCATAAGGCAGAAAGCGGTTGGCGACCAGCCAGCACTGGCCATGGCGACTGAGCAGCTGCGGCAATTGCTGCAGGAATCCTGCCGTGATCGACGTGGTTTGCTGAAACTGGCGATGAAATGGCGGATTGCTGATGATCAGCTCATAGCGTCCCGGTACATCACCGGCAGTGGCGCTGGGTCGAATGTCTATGTCTGGCACGTCAGCCAGCGTGCATCTGCACGCCGCCAGTGCCCAGGCGTCCACGTCCACTGCGGTCACGCTCAGCTTCGGCAACAGCTGATGAACCACGGCAGCGAGCACACCACTGCCACAGGCATAATCCAGCAATGCTCCGCTGCGTGGCAGGCTGGCCTGCGCCGTCACCAGCGTCTGCAGCAACAGTTCAGAGCCGGCGTCCAGACGACCACTGGCAAACACGCCGGGCAGGGTGGCGATGCTCATGGTTTCGGGCAAGTCGTGTACGGCATCGCCGGCAACAAGATCTGCGGCAGCCAGTGACCAGGACTGCATCATCGTGCTGATCCCGGCAGCTGCCGTCACCTCACTGTCTGGACGCAGCGTGCCGGCGATGGCCTGGCAATGACGTGCCGCATCCAGCTTCTGCACCGGGTCACAATAGGGCGACAGCAGCCTGCCAGCGCTTTTGATGCCGGACTTGATCGCGCCAATCAGCACAATCTGCGTGCCTGGCCTGCAGGCAGCCGCCAGCCAGTGCAGTTGCGCCTGCAGCCTGGCCTTGCCCTTGGGCAGAAACAGAATCACCCTGTCGTAGCTCGGCATCTGCTCCGCTGACAAGTGGGTGGCAAACCAGACCGGCAGCCGGTCACTGGCTGCCTGTGTCCAGCGCAGGTGCTGGTCATACTGCTCATGCAGCACCCCGGCGATGCACAGCCTGTCATAATCGGCGGGGGTATCCGGCGGGTTGATCAGCAGCAGTGCATCATCGTGGGGCCAGTTGCCGGCCAGTCGTTGCAGCAGCGAGGTTTCAGGCTGCATCGATCAGATGGCCATACAGATCGTAGTCGTCGCTGGCATCAATCTGCACCTCGACGCGGTCACCGGGCTGCAGCTGGCCACCATCGGTGACGATGATCTGACCATCGATTTCCGGCGCGTCGGCATGGCCGCGGGCGATGGCCACCAGACTGCCGTCCTCGGCTTCTGCCACGTTGTCCACCAGTGCCTGCTGGCGACTGCCTACCTTCGCCTTGAGCTTGTTGGCGCTGATTTCGGCCTGGGTCTGCATGAAGCGCTCCCAGCGCTGCTGTTTGATCTCATCGGGCACCGCTGCCGCCAGATCGTTGGCGGCGGCACCGGCGACCGGTGAATACTGGAAGCAGCCGACCCGATCCAGCTGCGCCGCCTGCAAAAAGCTCAGCAGTTGCTCGAACTCGGCATCGGTTTCACCGGGGAAGCCGACAATAAATGTGCTGCGCAGGGTGATTTGCGGACAGATCTCGCGCCAGCGGCTGATGCGTTCCAGGTTGTTCTCTGTCGCCGCCGGCCGGCGCATGCGCTTGAGCACCGAACGGCTGCCATGCTGAAACGGAATGTCCAGATAGGGCAGGATAAGGCCGTCGCGCATCAGCGGGATGATGTCATCCACATGCGGATAAGGGTAGACGTAATGCAGGCGTACCCAGACGCCGGTCTGCCGGTGCAGCTCACCCAGGGCGTGGCACAGACCGGTGAGACGGGTCTGGTATTCGCGTTGTTGCCACCAGTCGGCCTGGTAGCGGGTGTCGATGCCATAGGCGCTGGTATCCTGAGATATCACCAGCAGTTCGCGTACACCGCGTGTCGCCAGTTGCTCGGCCTCCTGCATGACCATGCCCAGCGGGCGGCTGACCAGTTTGCCACGCATCGACGGAATGATGCAGAAGCTGCACTTGTGGTTGCAGCCTTCAGAAATTTTTATATAGGCATAGTGTGACGGGGTCAGCTTGATGCCGGCGCTGGGCTGGCGCTGGGCCGGGATCAGATCGATAAACGGATTGGCCGGCAGCGGCAGATGCTGGTGCACCGCTGTCAGCACCTCATCGTATTGCTGTGGCCCGCTGACATGCAGCACCTGCGGATGGATGGCGGTGATCTCATCCGGCGTGGCACCGAGACAGCCAGTGACAATGACCCGGCCATTGGCATCCAGCGCCTCACCGATGCTGGCAATGGATTCGGCTTTGGCGTCATCAATGAAGCCGCAGGTGTTGACCACCACCAGATCGGCGCTGTCGTAGTCGGGCGCAATCTGGTAGCCGTCGTCGCGCAGCCGGGTGAGAATGCGTTCGGAGTCCACCAGGGCCTTGGGGCAGCCCAGAGAGACAAAACCAACGCGTTGCGCGGTCGCTGTGTCAGCTGTCGTCATTGCACTTAATCCTGATTGTCCGGCTCGACAAACGACCACACCACCATCGGAAACGCCTGCTTGAAGGCCACTTCGAGTCGGTTGATCGCAGTCACCATCTGCTGCTGGTCGCTGAATTCGCGCATTTTCAGTTTCATTGACACCATCACGTCCTTGCCCATGTGCAAGGTGATCAGGCTGTACAACTGCTCGACATCAGCATGCTGACGCAGAAAAGCCTGCATCTGTTCCAGCACCATCGGTTCCACGCTTTGTCCCAGCAGCAGCTGCTTGACCTCGGCGGCAATGAGGATGGCGATGATGATCAGCAGGGCGCCGATCATCAGAGTGCCCAGGGCATCAAACAGCGGGTTGCCGGTGAGCATGGTGGTCACCACTGCGGCCAGGGCGAACAGCAGTCCCAGTAGTGCGGCCAGATCCTCGCCGAAAATGACCACCAGTTCACTCTCGCGGGAATCGCGAAACCAGCGCCAGAAATTGCGCCCGCGCCGGATTTTGTTGACCTCGATGATGCAGGCGCGAAACGACACCGTCTCGGCAAGAACGGCAAACACCAGCACGCCGATGGCGACCCACGGGTGGCTGAGTGCCTGCGGCTCGTGCAGTTTGTGCCAGCCTTCATAGATCGAGAACATGCCGCCGACACTGAACAGGATAATGGCCACCACGAACGACCAGAAATAGGTGTTTTTGCCGTAGCCCAGCGGGTGCTTCGCGGTTGGCGGATGCTGCGACTGTTTGATGCCCAGCAGCAGCAACAGCTGATTGCCGGCGTCTGCCACCGAGTGAATGCCCTCAGCCAGCATTGCCGCCGACCCGGTGATCGCTGCCGCAGCAAGCTTGGCCACAGCAATCGCTGAGTTGGCTCCGAGAGCATAAAAAATGGTTTTCAGGGAATTCGCGCCAGCCATGTCCAGATCTGAGTTTCAAGTCCGCCGCATAGTATGACAGATCGGGCCGCATGTCCGCTCGCACATCACAGCCGCACGCCCAATGCTGCGCTGGCGACCAATGCCATGTGCTGCGCGCTCAGGCCCATGAACCTGCAGCTAGTGTACCCCGCCGGAAATACTGTGACATTCAGAGCGCTATCTGAGGCTGCAGTACAGACGCGAACAACTATGTCTGGGCAGTGAATGGCAAGCCCTTGACAAGGATTGCAAAGCCGTAATGCAGCCTCAGGGGCGCTCCCGCAGGGCGAGCCGGAAAGCACTCATCCGCTGTGTTATGGCTCTTGGCCATGGCGTGGCCATGACCTGCGAGCCATGCCTTGCGGCTAAGCGCTTTCCAACTCGCTGAACGTTACAGTATTTCCGGCGGGGTACACTAGGTCTGTGTCATGATAGGTGCAGTGTATTTGTGATGCGGAGACTGACAATGAGAACCTGGTTGCTGCTGGTGATGCTGGTGCCGATGCTGGCCATAGCTCAGAAACAGGCGCTGGTGGGCGGTCGCCTGCTGGATGGTTTTGGTAACCGGCCGCTGGCCGACAGCGTGATCCTGATCGAGGACGACGAGATTGTCGCCATCGGTACCGTGGCAACGCTGCCGGTGCCGGAAGATTACGCACAGATCTCCACCGAGGGCATGGATGTGCTGCCGGGGCTGTGGGAAAGCCATGCCCACCTGATGCTGGTCGGACATGCCGACTATGTCCACTGGCAGCAGACCTATGCCGATCGCTACGCCTCCGAGATCATGCCGGCAGCGGCGGTGCAGCTGTTGCTGGCCGGGGTGACCTCGGCGCGTGATCTGGGGGCACCGCTGGCGGCCTCAATCGAAGTGCGCGATCGCATTGCCGCCGGTGAGATACCCGGTCCGCGCATGTTCATGTCCGGGCCGTTTATTCAGCACGAAGTCGAGGACTGGCAGACCGGCTACCGCTGGGCGGTCAACGGCCCCCGCGATGCACGCGACAAGATCAACCGGCTGGCCGATGCCGGGGTGGATTTTATCAAGCTGATCGATCAGGACAAGATGACCCTGGACGAGGCCCAGGCGGTGGTCGACACCGCGCATGAACGCGGGCTCAAGGTCGTGGGGCACTCGCATCGTCCTGATGAGATTCGTCGTGGCCTGGAAATTGGCATCGACAACTTCGAGCATACCGGGCTGACCACGGCACCGGAATACCCGGAAGACATCATGCGCATGCTGAAAGAGCGCACTGCCACCGGTCGCATTGCCGGCGGTCCGCTGTTCTGGACGCCGACCGTGGAAGGTCTGTACAGCTATACCGACATGGTGGACAACCCGGAACAGCTCGATGACAGCTGCTGGCATCGTGGCCTGCAGCCAGACACCATCGCCGACATCCGTGCGTCCATCCGCGAGCCGGGCAAGCTGGCCTACATGCAGCTGCATCCGCTGCGCGCGCCGACGTTGAAACGCAAGATTGCCCAGTTGCGCGAGGCCGGGGTGGTGTTCATGGTGGGCACCGACTCCGGTGTGCCGATGAACTTCCACTGCGACTCCACCTGGCGCGAGATGGACGGCATGGTGAATATATTTGGTCTGACGCCGATGGAAGTGATCCGGGCAGCCACCTACTGGCCGGCAGTGATGATGGGGGTTGATGACGAACTGGGCACCATCAGCGCTGGCAAGAAAGCCGACATCATCGCTGTGCGCGGCGATGTGCTCAAGCACATCAACCTGTTGCAGAACGTGCACCTGGTGATGAAAGGCGGCGTCATCTACCGCCAGCATGGCCTGCCGGTGCCTGAGCATCTGTAGCCATTTATGCTGCCTGTCACCGCTGCGGTGGCGGGCAACATGGTTCCCATGTGTTCTTCACATCTGTGACAATCAAGGCCGTCTTCCTGCCTCGCTAAACCGGGTTATGCCCCATTTCAGGCCCTCTAATACTCAAGTATTAGATAAACTTAATCAATTATAAGTTATTGATTATAATAGTTTATAATCTTTATATTCGCATTTCTCTCAGCTTCCGCAAAACTTGTTCACATTCGGGTGAGAGAATCATCACTTATGTGTGTCATTCTCATCGCAAGCAGCTTGAACAGGTCATTGGACATGCTTGCATGCAAGGCGGTGACTGGTGGTGGCACGATGATCACTTTCAGTTACCGGAAATCAGGGAAGATTGATGTCTGGGGCGGTATGGCTGCAGGCAACTGGCAAAACACCTTTAGGGAGAAGTACATGCTGAAGCGCAACAGGGATTTGCATCTGGATCATTGTCATCACTGCGGTATTGATGAGCCAGGAATGATGCTGGTATCCAGTTTTGTGACCAACAACCAGCGTCAGGATGCGCCAAGGGAATGGTGCATTCACCACTGCGAAAGCTGTGGTGGCGCGGTGCTGTCGGGCGCCATCGCTGGCTCAGGTGTGATCAGCGAAATCTATCCAGCCGCCATCTCTGGCCAGGCAGTATCTCAGCAAGAACATGCTGCTGAAGATGGAACCGGAAACCTGCGGACGGTACGAGAAAGCGATGCAGGCAGTGATAAAAACCTGATCAGAGCTTATCACTGAGCAATTCGGATCAGGGACGAGGACCACAAAAGTTGCCTGGTGATATTTTGTCGATCAGGTCGCTCAGCGACTGACAGATGAACAGGGTGACGGGCAGGGAAGCCCGCGACAGGACAGGGACGTTCTGTGAGAGCATGGAAGCTCAAGATCTGACCCGGCTTTTGCCGGGTCTTTTTTTGTCTTGGGCGTACAGAGGTTCCTTAGAGCTGGTAACCGTATCAACGCAGTGGTGCCGAGCTGCGGCTGGCTTCAACCGGTGCGGTAATTGCCAGATACAGGCCGGCAGTGTTGCGCCCGGCAGTGTCACAACTCATTGCGCGGCTTGATCAATGTGCTGGCAACAATCATGCCCACCGTCAATGCCACGGCGGTGAGCACGGCCAGAAAGGCGGTCTGGATGCCGGTGATGATGTCGGCATTGAGCAGGTTGTGCAGGCTGCGAAAGCCGACCGAGCCCGGCACCAGCAGCAGCAGTCCCGGTGTGTGCAGGATGCTGCCCGGCCGATTCATGATGCGTGCGTAGATGTTGCCGGTCAGGCCTACCATAACGCCTCCGGCGAAGGCACCAAGTGGCATCCCGAGCAGCATGTTGCCCAGAGTTCCCGAACCCCAACTGACCACCACCACCAGCAGAATCCATGGCGCATCGCGCAAATGCGCGTTGAACAGCAGCGTAAAGCCGATGGTTGAGGTGGTTGCGGCAATGCCCAGCAGCCACAATGGTGAAGCGGTGGCAGCAATGATCGGCGGTACACCAAAAAGAGGCTTGGCCAGTGCGCCGCCCAGGGCCAGACCGAAGCCCAGGGTGGCAAACACCAGCAGCACACTGGCCAGTCTGGAACTGCCGGAAACCAGATGGCCAGTAGACAGCTCACGGGTGGCAATGGTCAGATCCAGCCCCGGCAGCAGGGTCACCAGTGCGGCCATCGTGGCTGGCAGCAGGGCGGTGCCGCCATGCCAGGCGCACCAGCTGAAGGTGATGAACGACGCCGCTGCAGCGCTGACTGGTACAAACAGTCTGGCAATGCCATCGTAATGCTTGCCCGCCCAGGCCAGTATCGCCACCAGCAAGGCGGCGGCGCCACCGACTGCCGCCTCGATCCAGCCACCGCCGAGCAGAAATGCCACTGGCATGCCGACCAGCACATAGGAGGCCAGCATCAGCCACTGCGCGTATTGAGGTGGCCGCAGCAGAATGTGTTCAACCTGATCCACCGCCGCTTGCAGGTCACCATGGCCGTCGGCCACATTCTCGATCACCGTGGTAATGTCTGCCAGCCGCGAGAAATCCGCCCCTGATTGGCTGATGCGCATCATGAAGGTCTGCTGGCGATGATTCTTGCCCAGCGCAACGAACAGGGCTGATGGCGTACTGAAGAACTGTGCGCTCATACCCAGCCGCTCGGCAATGCTGGTCATGGTGGCTTCCAGGCGGTGCGCCGGAGTGCCCAGGGTCAGCAGAGCCCGGCCCATGGTGAGAATGAGCTGCGCCTGGCGCGCCAGGCCATCACCCTCCAGCACTGGCGTCTCGCTGTGGTCAATATCACCAATCGGTTTGTTGAACATGCCGGGGTCGCTTTGGGGGCAGGGCATAGTTTGCCAAAAAAATGCTGCAGTCGTGCATACTATTAACCCGGCATATAAGCAAGTATGCCGGACAATGAATACCGTTGGTATCTCGTTGCCGGATTAACAATACACATGCAGACAATGGTCATTGCGACCGCTGTCCACCTAACCAGAAGAGCTGTAAGCATGATCAATTTCAGTCCAGGTCCTGCCATGCTGCCGGATACCGTGCGGGCGCAGATTGCCGCGGACTGGGCGCAGGCGGTGCGTGATGGCCGTGGCATCGCCGAAATCAGTCACCGGGGTTCAGAATTCACCGCCCTGAAGGTGCGCTGTGAAGAGCGGCTGCGCGCACTGCTGGGGCTGGGGCAACAGCATCATGTGGTGTTCATGCAGGGTGGTGCCAACTTGCAGTTTGTGCTGTTGCCGATGAATTTCGGAGCCGGTCGCTATGTGCTTACCGGCCACTGGGGCGAGCAGGCGATGATCGAGGCACAGAAGCAGCATCCCGACTGCCGCTGCTGGCTGCGCGCGGCAGCGGATGGAAGCCTGCATGATGCGGTGGCCGAGACCGACAGCACAACGTTCGCCTACACCCACATCACCAGCAATGAAACCATTCATGGCATCCAGTTGCGCAGCATGCCGTCACGTCTGCAGCAGGGGGCAGCGCTGGTGGCTGACATGTCCTCGGACATCGGCAGCCATCCAGTGGAGTATGACCGGTTCGGGCTGGTGTATGCCGGCGCGCAGAAAAATCTCGGCATCGCCGGACTGACGCTGGTGATCGTGCGCGAGGATTTTCTCCAGCAGGCGCGCGAGGATTTGCCGCGCATGCTCAGTTACCGTGAAGTGGTCGCCAGTGATTCGCTGTTCAACACGCCACCGACATTTGCCTGGTACGTCACCGACCTGGTGCTGGCCTGGATGCAACAGCAGGGCGGCGTGGCAGCGCTGGCGGCACGCAACCAGCGCAAGGCAGAAACGCTGTACCAGTTGATCGATGCCAGCGGTTTCTGGCGCAACAAGGTGGCAGCAGAGCTACGCTCATGGATGAATGTGCCGTTCCAGTGTGTCGACAGTGCGCTGGATGCGGTGTTTCTGCAGCAGGCTGAAGCGGCCGGCATGCTGGGGCTGAAAGGCCATCGTGCCGTCGGCGGCATGCGCGCGAGCATCTACAACGCCATGCCGCTGGCATCGGTGCAGCAACTGGCCGAGTTCATGCGCGAGTTTGAACGTCGCCATGGTTGATGGCAGCAAACAGAGGATGCAGCAAAGTGAATGAGCCGGAAGCTTCCAGTGCACACAGCGACAGCCTGAGTCAGGTGCGCGCCGAGATCGATGCACTGGATCTGCAGATCCAGCAACTGATCAATGCGCGCGCGGAACTGGCCACGCGCGTGCGCAACAGCAAGGGCGAGCATCTGGCGGCGATCGATTACTATCGACCCGAGCGTGAGGCGCAGGTATTGCGCCAGGTGCTGGAAAACAACCGCGGGCCGCTCAGTGATGCCGAAATGCTGCGTCTGTTCCGCGAGATCATGTCCGCCTGTCTGGCCCAGCAAAAGCCCTTGCGCATCGCCTACCTGGGGCCGGAAGGCACCTTCACGCAGCAGGCCGTGCTGATCCAGTTCGGGCATTCGGTGCGCGCGCTGGCGCAGGGGTCGGTGGACGAGGTGTTTCAGCAGGTCGAGCAGGCCGAGGCCGATTTCGGCGTCGTGCCGATTGAAAACTCCACCCAGGGCATGGTCAGCCATACGCTGGATCGGCTGTTGACCTCACCGCTGAAAATCTGTGCGGAAGTGGAAATGCAGATCCATCAGAACCTGATTACGGTGGCCACCGCACTGGATCAGATTGAGCGCGTGTATTCGCATGGCCAGTCGCTGGCGCAATGCCGCAACTGGCTGCGGGAAAACCTGCCAGAGGTGGAACTGATCGCAGTCAGCAGCAATGCCGAGGCAGTGCGCCGGATCCGCCATGATGAGCGCGCCGCAGCCATCGCCGGCGAAAATGCGGCCCAGGTCTATCAGGTGCCGGTACTGATGGCCAACATTGAGGATCAGGTCGACAACAGCACCCGTTTTCTGGTCATCGGCAGGCAGTTGTGCCCGCCCAGCGGAGACGACCGCACCACCTTGCTGCTGGCCGGACACGAGGGCCCGGGCCTGCTCTACCATCTGCTGGAGCCGATTGCCCGCGCTGGCGTCAACATGACGCGCATAGAATCCAGACCATCGCGGCAGGGCAAATGGAACTATGTGTTTTTCGTCGATCTGGACGGCCATGTGGACGATCCGCCGGTGCGCCAGGCACTGGAGGAATTGCGCCAGAGTGCCAGGCTGGTGCGTGTGCTGGGGGCCTATCCACGGGCAGTGTCGCCACAATGAGGCGATGAAGCCATTACAATAGCCGCCATGAAGCAGAACCACAGCAGCAACGACATCGACTTTTGTGCCCTGGCCCAGCCCGGCGTGCGCGAGCTCAATCCTTATCTGCCGGGCAAACCGATCAGCGAACTCGAACGCGAGCTGGGCATCAGCAACATCATCAAGCTGGCCTCCAACGAGAACCCGCTCGGTGCCAGCCCGCAGGCCGTGGCTGCGGCACGGCAGGCACTGGAGGAGGTCGAGCTGTACCCGGACGCCAACGGCTATGCGCTGAAACAGAAGCTGATGGCATTGCATGGCGTCGGCATGGATCAGATCACGCTGGGCAACGGCTCCAACGACGTGCTGGTGCTGTTGGCGGAAACCTTTCTGGCACCGGGACAAAACGCGGTCATGTCCCAGTACTGTTTCGCTGTTTATCCCATCGCCACCCAGGCCACCGGCGCCGACATCCGCATGGTCGATGCCCTGCCGGAAAGCGACCCCGAGATGCCGCTGGGACATGACCTTGCGGCCATGCTGCAGGCCATCAACGAGCACACCCGGCTGGTGTTTGTCGCCAACCCCAATAATCCCACCGGCACCGGTGTCGATGCCGACGCGCTGCGTCGCTTCATCGCTGCGGTGCCTTCTGATGTCATCGTCGTGGTGGATGAGGCCTACACCGAATATGTCGATGCGGCGATGCGCTGTGACGCCAGCAAATGGCTGGCTGCGCACGACAATCTGGTCGTGACCCGGACTTTTTCCAAAGCCTACGGGCTGGCCGGACTGCGGGTTGGTTATGCGCTGTCGCACCCGCAGGTCGCCGATCTGCTCAACCGCATCCGGCAGCCCTTCAACGTCAACAGCATGGCGCTGGCGGCAGCGGCGGCAGCGCTCGACGATGATCAGTTCATTGCCGCCTCTCGCGCCATGAATGCCGCCGGCATGCAGCAGCTGCAGCAGGGTTGCCGGGAGCTGGGTCTGGTCACCATTCCGTCACGCGGCAATTTCGTGCTGGTCAACATGGGTGGTGCCGCCGAACCGTGGTATCAGCAACTGCTGCGCAGTGGCGTGATCACCCGGCGGGTGGGCAATTACGGCTTGCCCAATCACCTGCGCATCACCATCGGTACTGGCGACCAGAACGAGCGCCTGCTTGACGCCCTGCAACAGATTGCCGCCGCAGGCGCGCGCGCTGCGCACGGAAGCTGACGTTTGTTGCTGGTTTCGCGCCCGATCAAGCGCGGGCTGCACGGGCAGGTGCAGGTCCCGGGCGACAAATCCATATCTCATCGTGCCGCCATGCTGGCCAGCTTTGCGCATGGCCGCAGCTGCGTGTATGGCTGGCTGCAGGCGGCCGACACGCAGGCCACACTGGCCGCCTGTGAGCAACTCGGCGCGACGGTGCAATGGCGCGGTGATGAGCAGTCACCGGTGCTGCAGATCGATGGCTGTGGCGGACGGTTCACCAACACGGATGTACGTCTGGATCTGGGCAATGCCGGAACCGGTGTGCGCCTGCTGCTGGGGCTTCTGGCCGGACAGCACTGCCGGATTGAGTTGTGCGGCGATGCATCACTGAGCAGACGGCCGATGGGGCGCATACTGCGACCCTTGCTGCAGATGGGGGCGCAGTTTGCAACCGCTGACGGCGTGCCGGTCGACCACGAGCAGGAATATCGCCTGCCACTGGTCAGTCTGGGGCCGGGCAATGAGCCGTTGCGCGGCATCGAGTATCGCATGCCGATCGCCAGCGCCCAGGTGCAGGCGGCAGTGCTGCTGGCCGGCATGCAGGCCGACGGTGTGACAACTGTCATCCAGCCCGGTGAATGCCGTGATCACAGCGAACGCATGCTGCGGCATTTCGGCGCCAACATCGAGCGCCTCGATGCCTCCACGCTGCAGATTCGTCAGGCACCGCTGCAGGCTGCCGATGTGGTGGTGCCGGCCGACATTTCATCGGCCAGCTTTCTGCTTGCTGCGGCCACGCTGCAACCTGGCAGTGACGTGCGCTTGCCGGGCATTGGCGTCAACCCCAGTCGCAACGGCATACTGCGGGTGCTGCAGCGCATGGGTGCCGAGGTGGAGCAGGGCAGCGTCAGCACAGCCGCCGAGCCGGTCTGCGATCTGCGTGCCCGTGCTGCCCGGCTGCATGGCATCGACATTCCCGAGCAGTGGGTGCCCAATTGTATTGACGAGTTCCCCATCATCATGGCCATGGCGGCACTGGCTGAGGGCACCACGCGCGTGCGCGGTGCGGCCGAGCTGCGGGTCAAGGAAAGCGACCGGCTGGCGGTGATGAGCGAGGCACTGAGCCGACTTGGTGTGGTGCTGGAAGAATACGACGATGGCGTCGATGTGATCGGGCTGGCTGCTGCGGACGGCGAACTGCAGGGCGGTCGGGTGGACGCGCATGGTGATCACCGCATTGCCATGAGCATGGCTGTGCTCGGCATGCGTGCCGCGGCCCCGGTGGAGATCGCCAATGCCGAGGAAATCGCCACCTCGTATCCGCAGTTTGTGGCGCAGATGAACCAGCTCGGAGCCGATCTGCAATGGCAGTGATACCGGTGATCACAATCGATGGCCCAAGCGCTGTCGGCAAGGGCACAGCGGCGCGTCTGGTGGCTGCCGAACTGGGCTTTCATCTGCTTGACAGCGGCGCGCTGTATCGCTTGCTGGCACTGAAAACGCTGCGCCTGGGCATGCCGCAGGTGGCGGCAAACGCCGCGCAGATCGCCAGCCTGGCAGAGCAGCTGGACATTGCTTTCGAAGCCGACGACGGCAATACCCGTGTGCTGCTCGATGGGGAGGATGTGAGCGCGGAAATCCGTACCGAGGCGGTCGGCGCGCGGGCGTCGGAAGTGGCAGCGCTGGCCGATGTGCGTGCGGCATTGCTGGATCTGCAGCGCGGTTTTCGCCGCGCACCGGGGCTGGTGGCGGATGGTCGCGACATGGGCACGGTGGTGTTTCCCGATGCCCAGGTCAAGCTGTTCATCGATGCCAGCGCTGCAGTGCGTGCGCGGCGGCGTCACAAAGAGTTGAGCGACAAGGGCAAAAATGTTAACATTGCCAGTCTTTTGCGCGAGATTAACGAACGCGATGATCGGGACCGCAATCGCAAGGTTGCGCCCCTGCGGCCGGCCGCTGACGCCTTGCTGATCAATACTGACGAACTTGGTATCCACCAGGTGAAGTCGCAGATCATTGATCACATCCGCCAATGCCTGCCCGATCAGCCCCTGCCCGGCAGCACTGACTGCTGATGGTAATAGGCTGTTGCTGGCAATAAGGTATAGGGCAAGTGCGTGGCTCAGCCATGGTCGATCATGGTCGCGTTGATGACGTGCAGATCACCTGTGCCGTGAAGCGACATAGTGATCGACATGAGCGATCGGTATGGGCGATCGGCATGGTAGACAATTGATTCGTGCCGCTGTGACACAGCAGATGTGTTGCGGAGGTGTTTTTTTAACCGGTCAGCAATGACCCTAACCAGGGGTGTTCGGCACTGCTAGCAGTCAGACCCTGACTGTGATCATGCCACGAGCACCGGATCTTAACTCAATGACTGAAAGTTTCGCAGAACTGTTTGAACAAAGCATAGCAGCTCAAAACCTCAAGCCCGGCAGCATCATCATGGCCCGGGTTGTCGACATCCGCAACAACAATGTCATCGTCAATGCCGGACTGAAAACCGAAGGCGTCCTCCCGGTGGAGGAATTCCAGGATTCTCACGGCGAAATCGAATGTGAAATCGGTGATGACGTTGAAGTGTCTCTGGATGCTGTTGAAGATGGCACCGGCCTGACCCGCCTGTCGCGCGAAAAAGCCAAGCGCTCCCGGGTCTGGGACAACCTGGAAAATATCCAGTCCAGCGACGAAACCATCTCCGGCTACATCAGTGGCAAGGTCAAGGGTGGTTTCACGGTTGAAATCGAAGGCATCCGCGCGTTCCTGCCAGGTTCTCTGGTGGATGTGCGTCCGGTGCGCGATTCGGCATACCTGGAAGGCAAGGATCTGGATTTCAAGATCATCAAACTGGATCGCTCGCGCAACAATCTGGTGGTTTCGCGCCGTGCGGTGGTCGAGTCCGAATACAGCGCCGAGCGTGAGGAACTGCTGGAGAATCTGGAAGAGGGCGCGGTACTCAAGGGTATCGTCAAGAACCTCACCGATTATGGTGCGTTTCTGGATCTCGGTGGCATCGACGGTCTGCTGCACATCACCGACATGGCCTGGAAGCGGGTGCGTCATCCGTCTGAAATTGTCGAAGTCGGCCAGGAACTGGAAGTCCGTGTACTCAGATTCGACCGCGAGCGCAACCGCGTTTCCCTGGGCCTGAAGCAGCTGGGTGAAGATCCGTGGGACAACATTTCCCGCCGCTACCCGGCCGGCAGCCGCATTTTTGGCAAGGTCACCAACATCACCGACTACGGCTGCTTTGTCGAGATCGAGGATGGCGTGGAAGGTCTGGTGCATGTGTCTGAAATGGACTGGACCAACAAGAACGTCAATCCGGCCAAGGTTGTGCACATCGGTGACGAAACCGAAGTTATGGTACTGGAAGTCGACGAAGAGCGCCGCCGCATCTCGCTGGGCATCAAACAGTGTCAGCCTAACCCCTGGGAAGCATTTGCTGCCATGTACAGCAAGGGCGACAAGGTCAAGGGTGCGATCAAGTCGATCACCGATTTCGGTATCTTCATCGGTCTGGAAGGCGACATCGATGGCCTCATCCACATGTCCGATGTGACCTGGCAGGAAGGTGGCGAAGAAGTGCTGCGCGACTTCCGTAAAGGTGAGGAACTGGAAGCGGTGGTGCTGGCTGTGGATCCCGAGCGTGAGCGCATCTCGCTGGGCCTGAAACAGCTGGAGCAGGATCCGTTCGGCAGCTTCATGGCCGATCATCCACGCGGTTCCACCGTCACCGGCAAGGTCATCTCGGTCAATCCCAAAGGTGCCCAGATCGAACTGTCCGATGGTGTGGAAGGCTGGCTGCGTGCCTCCGACATCAAGGCCGATCGGGTCGAGGATGCAACCAAGGAACTGAAGGAAGGCGATCAGATCGAAGCCAAGTATGTGGGCCTGGATCGCAAGAATCGCACCCTGCAGTTGTCCATACGTGCGATGGAAGAAGATCAGCTGGCAGAAGCACTGGAGGAGTACAAGGATTCATCCGAGGCTCCAGGCGCCACCACGCTGGGTGATCTGTTGCGGGAGAAACTCGATCGCAAGTGATGCCTGAGGGCAGCGCCTGCATCGAAATAATGTGACCAGCATCGCGGACAATGTTGTCATCGGCCTTGTCCGTGACGGTTGGTCTGAAACGATGGGCCGGCACCCTTGTGCCGGCCCGACTTTGCTGTCGGGGAGACCATGACCAAATCTGAACTGATTGAACATCTTGCGGAACGGTCACATCTATCTGTTGGGGATGTGGATCTGGCTGTTCGCACCATTCTTGAAACCATGAGCCAGTCCATGGCTGACGGCGACCGCATTGAAATTCGCGGTTTCGGCAGTTTCAACCTGCATTACCGTTCGCCACGCATGGGGCGCAACCCCAAGACCGGCGAAGCCATTGCCCTGCCGGCCCGATATGTGCCGCACTTCAAGCCGGGCAAGGAGCTGCGTCTGCGCGTCGATCAGGGCAAGAAAAAGTAGCGCATTGAGCAACAGCCAGCCGCTGTTTGTGCGATCTGGCAGCGGCATTTGCGATCACCGCACGGTTGTGCCCGGATCGGGGATGAGCTGATCGGCAAAACTTATCTGCTGTGATCCATCACCTCAATCCGGACTGGCCGGATATCGCTAGCGGTTGCCTGCAGCGTTGACTGCGAGGAGGCGTCGGGCAGCCCGGTCACTCGTCGTGCCCAGTGGACACATGTCATGCAATCCGCGCCTGAGAGCGGTTAGAATAAGCCCATGTATCACTGGTTCGTTCTTGTCGCTGTCATTCTGGCTGTCCTGTTCGGCCTGGCCATTGGTGTGCTGAATCCGGCTGAACTGGATTTCAACCTGGTGTTTGTCAGCTGGCAGACCACGGCCGGCATGCTGTTCACCATTGCACTGATTGCCGGTGTGCTGATCGGTGTCATATCGATCTGGGTGGTGCGGGTGTTGCCACTGCAGTACCAGTTGCGCAAGCTCAAGCGCCACAGCAATGCTGCTGCTTCCCCAGCCACAGACGTTACGGTCAGTTCCAGCAAGATCGATACATGAACGTGTTGTTACCGGGCCTTGGCGGTCTGGTGGCCGGGCTGCTGCTCGGCATGCTGCTGCAATCCTGGCGTGGCTCACGCGGTGGCGGCAATGGCAGTCTGGTACCCGCCGCCGACAATCTGCCGTCACAGCTTGGCAACCGCTATTTCCGCGGCATCAATTATCTGCTCAATGAACAACCGGACAAGGCGCTGGAAGTGTTTCTGCAACTGGCCGATGTGACCCCGGACACGGTGGACACGCACCTGGCGCTGGGCAACCTGTTTCGTCGTCGCGGCGAGATGGACAATGCCATCCGCTGCCATCAGAACATCATCCAGAACCCCGATCTGAGCGAGAAAACCCGGCAGGCGGCAACGCTGGAACTGGGCGAGGATTATCTGCGTGCCGGGCTGCTGGACCGGGCCGAAGAGCTGTTTACCTCACTGGCCGATCAGAAAATTCTTACCAGCGTCGCGCTGCAGCGCTTGCTGGAAATTTTCCAGCAGGAAAAAGAGTGGCAGCACGCCATCCAGGTGGCGCGACAGCATGAAAAGATCAGCGGCCAGAGCAATCGCCGTCTGATCGCGCACTTCTATTGCCAGCTGGCCGAGGAAAATCGCGCAGAGAACAATCTGCAAGCAGCCATGAAATGGCTGGATCAGGCTGAGCAGAGCGATCGCCAGTGTGCCCGCATCAGCATCATGCGCGCAGAGATGAGCGCCGAGCAAGAACACCATGAGGAAGTCATCCGGCATTATCAGCAGGCACTGCGGCTGGATGCCGACAGTTTTCCGCTGCTCATTGATCAGCTCATTGACGCCTACCGACACACCGGATCAGAAGCCCAGGCGCTGGAATTTCTGCAGCGCTGGCTGCAACAGCACAGCAATACCTCGGCGGTGATCCATCTGCTCGCGCTGTGCGAGCAGCTTGATCGACTGGACCTGCTCGCCGAGGTGCTGGATGACCAGATGCGCCAGCACCCCACGGTGGGCAAGATGCATGCCCTGCTGCGTCTGCGCGCGTCGACCGGCAGTTCGTCGTCCAGGGACATTGCCAGCGAGGATATTTCTGACCTGCTACAGCCGCTGCTGGAGAAACTGCTGCAGCGCCGCGACGGTTATCAGTGTCGCAACTGTGGCCTGGCCGGCCAGACCCATCACTGGCACTGCCCGAGTTGCCGTCAGTGGGACAGCACCGAGCCGGTCAGCGGCAGTCTGGGAGAATGAGCATGCCGGAGTGGTCATGGCCGTGTGTCGGCATGCTGTGCAGCTGGCTGGGTTGTGCACTGCTGCTGCCGGCACTGCGCCACCTCGCCATCGAAGACCTGCCGGGAGAACGCCGGCTGCATGCACAAACTGTGGTGCGTGGCGGCGGACTGATCATCGTGCTGGGCATGCTGGTGGTGCTGTGGCAACTGCCACTGAGCGGTATTGGCAGTGTCGGGTTATTGCTGGCCCTGGCGCTGGTGGCTGCAACCGGCATGCTGGACGATGTGCGCGGCATGAATGCCTGGCTGAAACTTCCTTTGCTGACCTGCGCCGCCGTGCTGCTGGTGCTGGTCGCAGGCTTTGACCACGACTGGCTGTCACGCTGGTTGCCGGCCTGGCTGCCAGCGCCGGACTGGCTGCTGTCTGCCATGCTTGTGCTGGCTGTGCTGTGGCTGATCAACCTGTTCAATTTCATGGATGGCAGCAACGGGCTGGCCGCCAGCCAGACCATCCTCTGTTGTGCCGGATTGCTGCTGTTCGCCGATCCGCTGCTGCTGGACAGCACCGGCCTGGCCACACTGACCTGGCTGCTGCTGAGCCTGACGCTGGGTTTTCTGCCGTGGAATTTTCCGCGTGCGCGCATGTTTCTTGGCGACGTTGGCAGCCTCAGTCTGGGGCTGCTGCTGGCTGCACTGCTGCTGGCAGCGCTGCAGCATCAGGCCATCGATCCGGCCATGGCCATGCTGCTGCCTGCGGTGTTTGTGCTCGATGCCACCGCCACACTGCTGCTGCGCCTGAGCCGGGGGCGCAAATGGTATCAGGCGCACACCGACCACGCGTATCAGCAGCTGGTGCTGTCCGGCTGGTCGCATGCCCAGGTCTGGCTGCTGTATCTGCTGCTCAATGTGCTGCTGGTGTGGCCGCTGCTGTGGCTGTCGCGACAGTGGCCGGCGCAGTCGTGGTTGTTCTGCCTGCTCGGTTATCTGCTGCTGTGCATCGGCTGGGCGCTGGTGCAGCAGCGCTGTCATGCGCGCACACGGTCGTCGTCGGTGTCATTGACCGCCGCACAACGCGGCGCTGATCAGCATGTCTGAGCGGCATCCACGCATGGTACGTTACTGGCTGGCGCGGCTGGCCAATCTGCGGCTGGCGGTGATTGCCCATGATCTGTTCATGATCTGGGCCGGCTGGCTGGCAGCACGGGCGCTCTCGGTATCCGGTTCGGAAGGCTTTGACCTGCCACTGCGCGCTCTGTTCATGCCGGAGTTGCTGCTCATCCTGTGCATTCAGGGCGCGGTGTTCTGGTACACCGGGCTGTATCGTGGTCTGTGGCGTTTTGCCAGCCTGCCGGATTTGTGGAACCTGGCCAAAGGCGCGCTCGCCGGGACGGTGCTGGTGGCGCTGTATCTGTGGCTCACTGACAGCGATCTGCAGCGGCATTTCCCGCAGCTGCTGCTGGCCTATCCGCTGGCGCTGGTGATGTTTCTGGGCACACCCCGGATCCTCTACCGCAGCTGGAAGGACGCCACCCGCCAGGAGCGCAAGGCACAGCAGCAACTGCGCACGGTGATTCTCGGTGCCGGACACTCCGGCGCGGTGCTGTTGCGCGAGTTGCAGCGCGATCCCCATTACCTGCTGCTGGGGCTGCTGGATGACAATCCGGTGCTGCGCGACACGCGGGTGCATGGCAGCAGGGTGCTCGGCAGTCTGGATGAGCTGCCCAAGCTGAGTGAGGAAATGGGCATTCAACTGGCCATCATTGCCATGCCCGGTGCCAGCAACGAGCAGATGCAGCGGGTGGTGCGGCTGTGTGAGGACGCCGGCATCGACATCAAAACCCTGCCCAGACTGCAGGATTTCGAGACCATGCAGGCGGCATCGACGGCTGCGGCCACTGCCGCCGAAGCCAGCGGCATCAGTGCGCTGGAAAAGCTCAAGTCGGTGACGCTGGAGGATCTGCTCGGCCGCGCCAGCATCGAACTGGACTGGCAATCCCTGCAGCAGGGCATTACCGGGCAGCGGGTGATGATCACCGGTGCCGGCGGCTCCATCGGCAGCGAACTGGCATTGCTGGTCATGCGGCTGCGTCCGCACAGTCTGGTGCTGATCGATCACAGCGAGTTCAATCTGTATCAGTTGCAGCAGCAACTGCAGGCGCACAAGGTGCCCGATTTTCCTGCCGAACGCATCACCTGGCTGCTTGGCGACATACTCGATCCGGTGTTCCTGCGCCAGGCCTTTGCGCATCAGCAGCCACAGATGGTGCTGCATGCCGCTGCCTACAAGCATCTGCCGATGCTGCAATTTCAGTTGCGTGCGGCGATGCGCAACAACATTCTCGGTACCCGCCGGGTGGCCGACGCTGCCCGCGAGCATGGTGCCAGCAGCATGGTGCTGATTTCCACCGACAAGGCGGTGAATGCGAAAAACGTCATGGGTGCGACCAAGCGCATCGCTGAGCTCTACTGTTATTCGCAGAATAATCAGGAATATACGGATAAAAGTTCAACCAAATTCATCGTTGTGCGCTTTGGCAATGTGCTCAATTCAACCGGCAGCGTGGTGCCGCTGTTCAAGCAGCAGATCAGTGCCGGTGGGCCGGTCACCGTGACCCACCCCGACATCAGCCGCTACTTCATGAGCCTGCGCGAGGCCGGGCTGTTGATCCTGCAGGCGGCGGTGATCGGCAAAGGCGGTGAGATCTTCGTGCTGGACATGGGCGAACCGGTGTCGATACGCTACCTGGCCGAACAGCTGATCCGGCTGGCTGGCAAGCAGCCGGAGACCGACATCGCCATCGTCTATACTGGCCTGCGGCCAGGTGAAAAACTCAACGAGGAGCTGTTTCATCCGCACGAGCAGCATGTGGCCACCCGGCATGACATGATCATGCAGGCGATGCCAAGACAACCGGATGCCACCAGTCTGGCGAGCCTGCTGGACGAGCTGGAGGTGCTGTTGCAAAGCGATGCCGATGAGCCATCGCTGCAGGCCATGCTGGAGTGCCTGCTGCGCTGCGAACAAACCCGTGACCCCCTCTTGCTGGACTGACCATCATGCACGACAACGACACCAAGCACACTGATATGCCCGCCGTGTTTCCGGTGGCCGGCATGGGCACTCGCTTTTTGCCGGCGACCAAATGCACGCCCAAGGAGATGCTCCCGATTGTCGACAAGCCGCTGATCCAGTATGCGGCCGAGGAGGCGGTGCAGGCAGGTTGCCGCTCGCTGATCTTCATCACCAACCGCACCAAACACACCATCAGTGACCATTTTGACAGCGCCTACGAGCTGGAAGACCGTCTGCAGCGGGCCGGCAAGCATGCCTTGCTGGACCGCGTGCGCAACACCCTGCCGGCGGCTGATGTCAGCCGGCTCTACATTCCGCAGGACTCGCCACAGGGTCTCGGGCATGCCGTGGCGATGGCGCAGGCGGCCGTCGGCGAGCGCTTCTTTGCCGTGTTGCTGGCCGATGACCTGATCCTGCCGCAACAGGGGCAGGGCTGTCTGGCGCAGATGCTGGCCATTCATCAACGCACCGGTGCCAGCGTGATTGCCGTGCAGCAGGTGCCGCGCCAGCACATCCATCGCTATGGCGTGGTGGCAGTGGACGATTTCACCGACGACGTCGGCCGCGTCACCGCCATCGTGGAAAAACCCGAGGCGGATGAGGCCCCCAGCGATCTGGGGGTGGTCGGACGTTATATTCTGGCGCCGGCCATTTTCGACCTGATCGAACAGGTCAAGCCCGATGCGCGTGGAGAAATCCAGTTGACCGATGCCATTGCCATGCTGTTGCAGCAGCAGCCGGTGTATGCCTGCCGTTTTGCCGGCACCCGACACGACTGCGGCCATCATGAGGGTTTTGTCCATGCCACGCTGGATGTGGCCATGCGCGATGCGAATTTGCGTCAATCGCTGCTGCCATTGATGCAGACAATGCTTGAAGAAAGTAACACAGATAAATGATTTATAACGATTTACAGCCACAAAGAGATTGCCCGCAAGGCAGCCTTATCCAGATCACACAACAGGTGCCGGCTTTGCGCAACAACGTGCTCGGGCAGTCTGAGCGGGTCGTGCACGATGTTTACCTGCCTCCTGGATATCACCAGGATGAGCAGCGCAGTTACCCGCTGTTCGTTGCCCTGGCCGCTTACACCAATGCCGGCCCGGGACAGGTGGCCTGGCGCAATCATGGCGAAACCCTGCCACAGCGACTGGATCGACTGCTGGCTCAGGGCGACATGGGGCCGGTGATCTGCGTGTTTCCCAATGCCTGGAACGCGCTGGGTGGCAATCAGTATGTCAACTCCAGCACTGTGGGGCCGTGGGCGGACATCATTGTCGATGGTCTGCTGCCGCAACTGGATCAGACCCTGCGCACGCTGGGGCCGTCGCAGCGCGCCGTGTTTGGCAAGTCCTCCGGCGGTTTCGGCGCGCTGCATCTGGCCATGAGCCGACCCGGCAGCTTTGCCGCCTGCGCGGCGCACGCCGCCGACATGGGCTTTGATGTGGTGTTTTTGCCGGACCTGCCGCAGACCTGTCAGGTGCTGGAACGCTATGATTACGATCTGCCGCGTTTCGTGCGCCAGTTCTGGCGGCGCAAGAAGGCCGATTACCGTGAGTTCCATGCCCTGATGACGCTGTGTCTGGCCGCCAGTTACGATCCGCAACCGCAGCAGCCGCTGGGACTGCGCCTGCCGTTTGTCACGCGCAGCTGCGAGCTGATCGAGTCGGCCTGGGAGAACTGGCTGCGTTTTGATCCGGCACGCTGGCGCAGCGCGCAACACCAGGCACTGGCGTCGTTGCAGGCACTGTGGCTGGATGTCGGCAGATTTGACCAGTACAACATCCAGTTCGGCAGTCGCCGCCTGCATCAGCAGCTTGAACAGGCCGGCATTGACCATCATTATGAAGAATTCGACGGCAATCACTCGGGTATGGACTGGCGTCTGGATGCATCCCTGCCATACCTGTATCATGGTCTCAACCCAACAATGCCTACGGATCTAACATGATTTCAGTCACCACCAGTGCCAACGAATATCTTAAGGGTCTGATTGACGATCAGGGCAGCGACAATCTTGGTTTGCGCCTGCGTGCGTTGAACCCGGGCATGCCCAGCGCCGACATCGAGCTGACCTTCTGTGGCGAAGAGGACCGCGAAGCCGACGATGTGCTGCTGGAGCTCGACGGGCTGCAGATCAGCATTGACCCGACCAGCAAACCCTGGCTGCGCAACGCCAGCGTGGATTTCATCAGCAACCCCACCGGTGGCCAGTTGACCATCAGCGCGCCGGGCCTGAAGGGCCAGACCCCGAGTGCCGATGCGCCGCTGGAAGAGCGCGTGCAGTGGCTGCTCAACACCGAGGTCAACCCGCAGGTGGCGATGCACGGCGGCCAGGTGTCGCTGGTGGAAGTGACCGCAGACAAGATTGCCGTGCTCAAATTCGGCGGCGGCTGTCAGGGCTGCGGCATGGTCAGCGTGACGCTGCAGGAAGGCATCCAGAAAACCTTCCGCGAAAAACTGCCGGAACTGGCAGGTGTTCGCGACGTCACCGAGCACGAAAAGGGCGAAAACCCTTATTACGCCTGAGCTGGCTGCGCTCAGCCGCCACCCGCCATGACCGTTATTGGCACGCCGCTCAGTGACAGCGCCACACGCGTGATGCTGCTTGGTGCCGGCGAACTGGGCAAGGAAGTCATCATTGAACTGCAGCGGCTCGGCGTCGAAGTGATCGCCGTGGATCGCTATGCCAATGCGCCCGGCATGCAGGTGGCACATCAGGCTCACGTCATCGACATGACCGACGCTGCCGCCCTCAGGGCACTGATCGACACCATACAGCCACAGCTGATCGTGCCCGAGATCGAGGCCATCGCCACCGCTGTGCTGCTGGACATCGAGCGCAGTGGCAGCGCCGTGGTGATCCCGTCGGCGCGCGCCGTGAATCTGACCATGAACCGTGAAGGCATCCGCCGTCTTGCCGCCGAAGAACTGGCATTGCCAACCTCAGCCTATGCCTTTGCCGACACACTGGAAGACCTGCATGCGGCGATTGCTGCGGTCGGTTACCCGTGCTTCGTCAAACCGGTGATGTCATCGTCCGGCAAGGGCCAGAGCCTGTTGCGCAGCGACGCCGATGTGGCGGCTGCCTGGCACAAATCACAGACTGCCGGTCGCGTCAGCGGTCAGCGCATCATCGTTGAAGGCATGATTGAGTTCGACTACGAGATCACACTGCTGACGGTGCGTGCGGTCGCTGCAGACGGCCAAATCGAGACCACCTTCTGTGCGCCCATTGGCCATCGCCAGCAGGATGGTGATTATGTCGAATCATGGCAGCCACAGCCCATGTCAGAGTTGGCGCTGCAACGCGCGCAGCAGATCGCCCGTCAGGTGACCAGAGCGCTGGCCGGCGAGCAGCCGGGCAGAGGCATATTCGGGGTGGAGCTGTTTGTGCAGGGCGATCAGGTCTGGTTCTCTGAAGTCAGCCCGCGACCGCACGACACCGGGCTGGTCACGCTGGTGACGCAATGGCAAAGCGAATTTGCCCTGCATGTCCGTGCCATTCTCGGGCTGCCGGTAGACACCGGGCTGAGCCAGCCGGGCGCCAGTGCGGTGATTTACGGCCAGCACGATGCCGACGGCATCCGCTTCGAGGGCATCGATCGTGCGTTGCAGTCACCAGGCACCGAACTGCGCCTGTTCGGCAAGCCGCAGGCCTACGTCAAACGCCGCATGGGCGTGGCTCTGGCTCGGCAACTGGACCACGCTGAAAGCATGGATGTTGTGCGAAAACGGGCACGGACTGCTGCCGGTATAGTCACGCCGCTTGTTTGAGCTGCTCTCGCCGATAAAGCGAGGCTGAGATGCCCTGGCAAACCTAGGTTACAACAGACTTTATAGCAGAGATCCATGGCATGTTTCCATGCCATCCGCTCACGATGGTGTCAGCATGCGTGCTGATCATCTGGCCACAGGTCAGTGGGCGCAGCAGGACAGACTGACTAATTCGACTGTGCGCCAGGCAAAGGTATATTGCCCATGGAGCCCTGCGTCACGTTGATGAGGTTCGCCGGATCACTTGATGGTCTGACGATGAACTGCGCACTGTCGTTGCTGCTGTTGTCGCGCCGCCAGACAGCATAATCGATATGGCCATCGCCATCGTAGTCGGCGGCTGCCGCAAATTCGCTAAACCCAGCCATACCGATGGTACCAAGCGTGACCTGTGGCAATATTGTGCCAGGTCCTGTAACCCGAGTTTGCCATACGACATCCGTGCCGTCGATGAACGCACGAGTGACGTCGGCTCGGTTGTCGCCAGCATAATTGCCTACAAACAGTAATGCATCAGTGCTGCTGCCAAAGTTGAAGGCGTCGATGGCTGCGCCGGATTGCCCATCACGAACAGTGATGACCCCATCGCTGAACAGCAGCAGGTCGGCGCGCCCGTCGCCATTGAAATCCTCTCCACCCAGTGGGCGTACAATCGCCGCGCCTGCCACGCCCAGGGGAACCGTTGCGGTGATACCATCCGATGAGCGCACATAGCGCAGCATCATTGGCTGACCTGGTCCCATCCAAGAAAACGTTGCTGGATCATCGATGCCATCGCCGTCGTAATCGCCGACCACAGTTGGGTTGTCTCCCGTTCCTCCAATTGAAATGGCTACCGGAGGTGCGCTGGGTCGAGCCGAGCGACGGATTGAATAGACATGGGTCATATTATTCCAGGTGGCCGCATCAGAGATGCCGTCGCCGTCGAAGTCCGCTGCATTCACGAAATCAGTGCTTGCATCGCCAAGAATGAAGTTTGTTTCAGCGCCGGTGGCACCTGCGCCGATGTTGGCGAGAATGCTCCACTCGAGATCGCCCTCATTGTCGATAAGCACACCAAAATCAGCCAGTCCATTGCCGTCGAGGTCAAAGCGGTTTCGAGGCAAGGGCAGGGGGGCAGAGCCCTGAGTTGTGCGGACTGGCGGTGGCACGGTGAATTCGAAGCCATCCATGAAGATGTCGTCTTCAGGTATGAAGGTTAAAGTTGCCGCATTGACTACGCCGGTGTCCTGGGCCGCGAGATCGGTAACATTCAATGTCCAGTCACCATCGATTGGTATTCCTCTGGAACCGCTGAGAAGGTTGCCAAAAGCGCCTGTGAGAGCGGTATTCATGCCACCATAATCTGAAAGCCCGGGTTGGCCTGCAGTTGAGGTTCTGTAAGGACCAGCGGGAACGGCATCATCGGTGCCAACTGTTGCCGCATTTGTCCACAAGTTGGCAGAGGCAAGATCGGCGAAAATGTAGTTCCCGCTCAGGTTTGAGGAATCACCAAAGTTATTGTCTCGACCAGCACCCACTCGCGAGAAAATCACCAGCTGTGCCGCACCATCCGGTGCCAGCAAAGTCGCAGTGAGATCACCTACAAAGGTATGCTCGATATCCAGCTCAAGAATCACTCTGGCGACATCCACATTCGTGCCGGCGAAGCTGAATACAAGATCCAGGCCAGCAGGATCATTGTCGGGGATGGGGAAAGCACCAAGACGGGTTGCTTCAATGTCGGCGGCATAGAGCGTTGTCGATACTGCGATGGTTGCCATCATCATCAGCAAGGCGTTGAGAATGCGCATGTTGTGCTCCAGGGTGCTTGAATCGTTAGAGCGCGGGAGAGTCACGCCACACCATCTCGGGACACCTTCACTCCTACGTCAGCATACTACATCGATTGCTGATTTGTAAGAGAGCCACAGGTATTGAGTTATCCCGTCAGTGGCCTTGGCCGCGTAAACCTTGTCTCACGCAATGCACTGATGTTGGTCCAACCTCACTGCGCCTGCATAACAGCTGGAATCGGGCAATTGCAATCCGCATCGTCTGCAGTCAGCACCTCGCCAGACTGCGTCACCACCACTTCCGATTCAAAACCGTCAGCGAAAAAGCCGGCGCCACCGGCAATCTCCACGCGCCAGTTGTCAGCGGTCATGCGCCCGTCGACAAAGAATGCATTGGGGTTGATCGTCTGCGGGTATGCCGCACCGAGCACCAATCCGAATGAAATCGGCAGCGCGAGCGCAGAAAAGTCCGGCTGTGCGCCGGGCTGACCGAAGTCGGACTCGATGGCGACCACATCGATCGTTCTGGCTTCTCCGGCCTGAACGAAATTGCCACCGTCGAAATAGCTAAGCACAGTACCGTCCGGCTGCAATTGAAACACCACCAGTTGGGCAAAAATGCCCTGCTGTGGCGGCGTCATCGTCGTGCTGATGACTTCCGCATCCAGTGTCCAGCGAATGCCCGCGATGCCGTCAACATCGGCCGGCACCAGCTGGAAATCGGCCGGCGTCGGGATCATCGGCAGCATCTGTCCGAGGGCAAATTCCTGACCATTGGCCGGCACGTTCCAGCTGCCATCAAAAATCAACCCGTTGGATGCACCGATGGCACCGATCTGAATGTCAGCCGTGGCATTGGCGCTGGCATTGGTGGACAGCACGTAGCCTGCTGGCAGGGTATCCAGATTGTCGTCTATCAGCACCACATCACCAGCGGTAGCCGCCGTGGCGAACAGCAGGGCGATAGAGATCATGCCGGCTATTGGTATTGTTGCTTTGCTCATGATGTTGTCCTCGGAGATCAGGTGAATAACAAAGAGGGTTTTCATGACAAAGCGCAAGCGGAGAAGATTTCGTATCAGCATCAGCGCAGAATTCCGCATCGGGCGTGGATCAGCGCCAGGGATTCAGCCCAGCAAAGGATTCGCTAGCAGCGGTTGTCCTGGCCAAGATTGGGGGTGCTATACCTAAACCAATGCCATCATAGTGGCGCAGGCTGCGTTGCGTTTCGCTGATCCTGAATCGCTACGAGATGCTTGAATTTACTGCACCCCGACCGCGTTGCGTGTCGCTAAACACGCCATTCACGGTCTCGCAGCGACGTCGCTTCCAATGCCAGCGGGGACGCTGGCGCTCCAAGGCAAAGCTCAATTGCAGAAGCAGCGCTCACAGTAGGAGCCTGCTTGCAGGCGAAGGTTTGTCTTTGAGTCAAAACTCGAAAGTGCCCTGTTAGTGCTTGTAGTATGGGTGTTCCTGACTATCAATCTCAGTGCTACTTGATAAGAAATAACATTAAATCTTTACCTCGACTTGTGCATTCATCAATCTTATGCTCGATGCTAGATAAACCATACAGAGCGGAATATGATCCAGATTCAACCGCCAACAGATAGTAGCCATGCGCCTTGTCTAATTCACCTTGATTCTCATATTTGATAGCTAAATTTCTTAATATATCAAGATCGAAAGTATCTGTTTTAAGGTGCTTGATTTCCTCATCTGATATGTATTCATTATTATTTTTATTACCAAGTACCAAATGATATAGCGCGAGCTTGTTCTGATTATTAATAAGATAATTATTATTCCAATCATCAAAATATTTTTTATCAAATTTTGTACCAGAAATAATTTTATCACCATACATTCTATAAAGTATCTGTACAAGGAATATGATTTCATCCTGGTCATTATCAATATTATTTACAACTTCATTGATATTCTTGAATTCAACATCCTTGCTAAATGTATTAATTTGTTTCCAAAGATATGATTGTACGGCTATAGATAAGTTATTCCCGTCATTTAATGATTCGATTTTGATAGTTTTATCGCTCATAATGCGCATGGCTAAATCTTCACCGATCCATGGTATTGAATAATCGCAGGGAGCAGCCGATTGCATATACGAGTATATTAACATATAAATTGATATTTTTAAAATACTTCCAACATTATTAATCATGTTATCTTTCCAAATAATTAGATGCTCAAGTATCATGGCATCCTCGAAAAGGGTATCTCAGGACACCCATCACCCATAGCGATTATCCTACAAAATTTTCAGACATTTGCCATAGCTTTCGCGCCATCGGATGCTGCATGCTGGGGTCTGGTCTCATCAGGTTATGCCATGACTCTGCCCCGTTCTGCCCTGGTTTCCGTTCAAGCCACGCCTTACTATCACTGCATCGGGCGCTGTGTGCGCCGTGCCTTTCTCTGTGGTGAAGATGCCTACACCGGTCGCAGTTTTGAGCATCGGCGCGGCTGGATTGTTGAGCGTCTGGCGCTGTTGTCTTCGGTGTTTGCCATCGATATCGCTGCCTGTGCGGTGATGAGTGATGGAGTGTGGGTGTCCTTGATTAATACTGTACAAACTCAGATAAAAGATGTCCCATCTTTTTGGCTTTGGCCTCAAGATACGGCCTCGATTCATTTGTTGAATCGATCTCTAACGGGACTCTTTCAACGGCAATGCCAGTGCTGGTCATTCCTTCGATCTTCCTGGGGTTGTTCGTAAGCAGCTGAATTTGCTTGAGTCCAAAATACTTGACCACCTCAGAAACCCGAAGGTACCCCCTCGGATCTTGAGGAAGTCCCAACTTTTTATATGCCTCAGATGTATCTAGACCTTCCTTGTCACCTAGCGCCATACCACGCAATTTATTTAGAAGGCCTGCGCCCCTGCCATCGCAGAGCATATAGATCAAATATCCACCACTCTCGGCAATAAGCCTCTGGCTTTTCGAAAGCTGAGCATGGCAATCGCAATCGAGACTTCGAAAAATTTCCGCCGAGTAGCATGCACTCTGTACACGTACCAACGGAGTACCTGAAAATTGATCATTTTCAAGAACTAGAATGTTGTCTTCTTCATGGTGCCCCCACGAGAAGCAGTGAAATTTAAACTCACCGAATTTGGTTTTGAGGTTTGTTGAAGAATGCTCCATTTTACGCCCTATCTCAGCCCATGTTTTCCGGGTTAGGAACCATAGGGAGCCATGCGTAGTGAGCGTCCAGCGCAATTTTTGTGACCCTTTCGACTAACGTTTTCTCTCTGTTAGCAGCTTCGGCGTAATCCCCAACGGAAAAGCGATATTTTTGGAGATTATCTTCGAGTTCACGTTGCGAGGTGCGATACAAGGACCAAAGCTGCTGTGGCTTACGAAGTTGTAGCCAACCCGTTGAAAATGCAACACATACAGAAAGTAAACTTGGAATTACTTTTTCCAGCCAGAATTGGAAGTTTGGACATCCCAATGCTTCAGCTATGCCCGGACCCAAGCTTACAAATACTGGTACCAGAAGCGCTCCGCCCATTGAAGCCCAAAAACACAGCATTGATTCGTTTTTGTTGTGTGATGCCTTCTCTTCAAAACCCCGAGTCACCGCGAGACAAAACTCTTCAGCAGTCTCAGGCGTCGATTCGGTTTGCGACGGTGGCTTCCTTCTTCTCCACATGAAGCGCTTCTCCTAGTTGCGGCGTAGTCTGGGACACAGGGCTTAGGACACTCATCATCCATAGCGATTATCCTACAACATTTTCAGACATCTGCCATACATTTCGTCGGTTTGATTGCTGCATGCTGGGGTCAGGTTCAATCAGGTTTTGCCATGACTCTGCCCCGATCTGCCCTGGTATCCGTGTAAATAACACCTTACTTCCACTGTATCAGGCGCTGTGCGCGCCGGGGCTTTCTGTGTGGTGTAGATGCCTACACCGGTCACAGATTTGAGCAACGCCGCGGCTAGTTGATACCCCTATTCATCAATATAATCGGAGTTGATCGCGGATTGACGTGCCAGAGTTTTGGGTGTTGCGGTCAAATTAACCAGTACGATCAGGTATCTGCGTAACTGATCCCAGAAATTAGTTGATGCCAGTATAGCTGGACAATGTACAGACATCACTGCTTGGAGTGTGGGTGTCTATGACTATCCGCCTCGACCAGGTCGGGATCTGCGTACGCTGGATCAAACTGGTCATCGCGGATCTCTAGCAGAAGCGGGAAGCTGACCGCATCCGAGTACTCTGGGCCGATCGTGAGAGACTGACCCGGGTGAGTATTACGCAAGCGGTCAGCTATGAGGTCACGTAGACGAGCTAGATCCGCTAGAGTTCCGCGGATGCTTCGGCTGTCAATCTCGGGCGTTATCGAAGTCTGCACTTTGAGGTACATGTAGGGCCCGTAGTGCTCGTGCTCGGTGATCGTCTCGTTTCGCGGATCTCGAACGTAGGCGTCGAGTAGCTTGACGATATTGGCCAGGCCCGCCCCTGAGCCCATGAAGTGCCAGCGCGGCGGATCATCGGTGCGCTCGTAGAAGAAACCGAGTGCTCGCCACTCCTCGCGCATTGCTTGTTTGATTGCTTTGGACGGACTCATCGCACGCTCGGCTGTCTAACGTTAACGCTGTGAGGAGCGACGTAAGGAGCGTCCCACAGAGCACCTTGTTATGGCGCGAAACCGAGTGGGATACTGAAACACAGGCTAAAAAATAAAATTATGTAAATAACAAAGAATATAAGCATGCTCTTGCTTAAGTTAGCCAGCCCTTCATCATTGAGTTCCTGCCACTCCCTTTTAAATAGAAACTTCATAAATAGTAGATTGTTTGAAATAGAGTTGTTCATTATCAGACTCGGTTTACCCATAGCATCGTATTTTTCAGAGTGTCTTGTACGGAGAATATCAAAGATTTTGTTGCACAAGTAAAACCAAACAAACACTGAACAAAATAAAATGCCAAATAATATTGGGAATATTTCCTTCATTTATTAATCCATATTTTCATAAAGAATAAATATACGCATTTTGTGATGTTATTGAATAAAAGCACAATCTACTCTTTTGTTACGCTTTTTCATGCCATATTCGATCTTAAGTCATTGAATATAAATGATGATTTTTGTTTTTGATTGAGTGCAGTACGGCAATTCTGCCATTCAACCATAGTATTAGCTACGCGTCCGAAAGCGCTTATCCAGATCATAACTGCCTTCATTGTTTTGCTTGTCTGTTTGATTGTATTTAACATTACATGATTTCAAATATGTTGCAGGAGCGGAACTGACGGGATATTGAGCTGACGTACGCTACTCTGAGTGACGTGAGCGCAAATCTGCACCGGGTTGAACTTGATGCTGAGGTGAGCAGCGCGGCTCCTCAGGTCTGGCATTGATATCTGGTTGGCTGGTGTGTTGGAATCTGATCGCAGACAACACCGGGCAACGGACGTATGCCGTCTCTGTGCTGGTTGTATATGATTTGCCGGTGCGTCCAAGCTCTGATCCCTTAATGTTCCTGATCTGATCTTAATTGCTCATTGGATGAATGGCAAGTCTGCCGGAGTGATTTTGAGCTACGGTGATGTGGGTACCTGCTCTTTTGTGTCGCTGTGCGACGATTGAATTGACTGGTTCCCGGCCTGCGCCGGGATGACGGCAGTGGTTGACTGTTCCAGCGCGACCGTAAATTGCGTGTTTGGCGACACGCAACGCGGCCTACGATGGCTGTGATGGCTACTGCTCTTTTGTGTCGCTGCGCGACGATTGAATTGACTGGATCCCGGCCTGCGCCGGGATGACGGCAGTGGTTGACT
>Ga0180009_10000287_pt1 | contig 71919 bp, 68 predicted proteins | sample OS_PC_MetaG_FD_123537 | JGI IMG/M metagenome (GOLD analysis project Ga0180009, IMG submission 123537) | Groundwater microbial communities from the Aspo Hard Rock Laboratory (HRL) deep subsurface site, Sweden - OS_PC_MetaG | ecosystem: Environmental > Aquatic > Deep subsurface > Groundwater... | reverse complement strand
TTAATAGTTTCCTAACTTAATTCCCCGAGCGTAAGCTCGAGGGATGCAGTTGATTCCGCCAGTAGGCGGACGAGCTTGCTCGTATTAGGGTAAAACCCCGAGTGTAAGCTCGGGGAAGTTTATTCAAAAATTGGAGGAAAGGGAGCGTGCTCTATTTAGACGCCCCTTTTTTTGTTATAATCAATCTAATATGCCTAAAAAATCCAAGCGAAAACTGGTTTTGATCGACGGTAATGCGCTTATTCACCGGGCTTTTCACGCTGTGCCGCCACTTACTACTCAAAAAGGCGAGCTGGTAAATGCTGCTTTTGGCTTTACTAGCGTTTTGCTTAAGGCGATCAAGGATCTCAACCCGACCCACATCGCGGTAGCTTTTGATAAAAAGGCGCCGACCTTTCGACATAAGCTGTACAAAGAATATAAGGCGACGCGCAAAAAAGCGCCGGACGAACTCTACCAGCAAATCCCGTTAGTGCATCAGATCGTCGAGACTTTTAATATTCCTGTTTTCGAACTCAAGGGTTATGAGGCAGATGACATTATTGGTACGCTTTCTAAAAAAGTGGGAATTGATAACGTGATCGTCACGGGGGACATGGATGCGCTGCAGCTAGTTGATGATGACACTAGCGTCTACACTTTGCGCAAAGGCGTGCAGGACACGGTTATCTATAACGAGGCTGGCGTGAAGGAGCGCTACGAGCTAACGCCAGAGCAACTAATTGATTATAAAGGTCTACGTGGTGATGCTTCGGATAATATTCCGGGTGTGCCGGGCATTGGCGAGAAATCAGCTACGATTTTGCTTAAAGAATTTGGTAGTCTAGAGAATTTGTATGGGAAACTAGAAGCGGCTGATTGGGAGTTGGGAATCGAGGGATTGCGAGGAGCTAAAGGCGTTGTTCAGAAACTAAAAGATAACAAAGAGCAGGCTATTTTGAGCAAAAAGCTGGGGACGATCGTCACCAATGTACCGCTTGATTTCGACTTAACAAAATGTGAGCTTAAGGATTTTGATCGGGGTAAAATGGTAAAGCTATTTCAAGAGTTAGGATTCAAATCACTTCTCGCACGTTTGCCAGAGAGCAAGCCAATTGAGCAAAAAGAACAAATTGGTCTATTTGCCTTAGGTGAAGCCAAAGAAGAGGCGAGTCAGAAAACAGATGCTAAATATATTTTAGTCGACGATCAGCCAAAGCTAGCCGATTTTGCCAGAAAGTTGGCGTCAGTGCGTGAATTTGCCTTTGATACTGAGACGACCAGCAAAAATGCGATGGAAGCGGAGTTGCTAGGCGCTTCATTTTCTTGGCAGGAAGGTGAGGCGTATTTTGTTACAACTGAGATGATGAATTCCCCCCTGGCCAAGAAAATTCGTGTTGTCCTGACTGACGGGAAAATAAAAAAGACGGCTCACAATGCTAAATATGATTATATTGTTTTGCGCAATTTTGGAATTGAAGTAGCCGGGATCGATTTTGACACTATGATTGCTTCGTATTTACTCAACACTGGTTCGCGCCGACATAACTTGGACGATTTGGCCTTTGCGGAATTTGGCTACGAAACGATGAAGTACGAGGAGCTCTCGGGCGGGAAAAATAAGTCGGTGCAGTCACTGGCGGACGTTGATCAGGATAAATTTTGCTTTTATGCTTGCGAAGATGCCGATTTTACTTGGCGACTAAAGAAATTATTTGCCAAAGAGCTCGCCAAAAATAAAAAAATAGCTAGTTTATTTCATGATATGGAAATGCCGCTGGTATTGGTGCTAGCCCAGATGGAAATGCACGGGATTAAAATTGATGTGGCTGTTCTAAAGAAGCTATCGCAATCAGTTAGCAAGAAAGTGGAAGGTTTGACGGCTAAAATCTACGAAAAAGCTGACACGAAAGCTTTCAATATTAATTCTACCCAGCAGCTGTCGAAAATATTATTCGCGCAGCTCAAGATATCAGCCGAGGGCGTCAAAAAAACAACCACTGGCTATTCTACGGCGGCTCCTGAGTTGGCTAAAATTAAAGGAAAACACAAGATTGTCCCCTTGATCGAGCAATATCGAGAGTTGGTGAAGTTAAAAAATACCTACCTTGATGCTTTGCCAAAGCTAGTCAACGCCAAAACTGGCCGAGTACACACTAGCTTTAATCAAACAGTAACGGCCACCGGGCGACTATCTTCCTCGGATCCTAATCTGCAAAATATCCCCGTGCGGACACAGGTGGGACGGCAGATTCGACAAGCTTTTGTGGCGGAATCGAGCCTGCCTGCCGGCGAGGCAGGTTGGACGTTACTTTCGGTCGATTATTCGCAGATCGATTTGCGGGTAGTGGCGCACATTGCGCAGGATAAGAACTTGCTGGCTGCTTTTGCCCAGGATCAGGACATTCACGCGGCTACGGCGGCTATTATTTTTAAAAAAGACATTGGAGCGATTGATAAAAGCGAACGACGGATGGCTAAGACGGTGAATTTTGGCGTGTTGTATGGCATGGGAGCGTTTGGCTTGGCGCAACGGTTAGATATTAGTCGAGCCGAAGCGAAGAAATTTATTGATAATTACTTTGCTAGTTTTCCCGCTTTACAGAAATACATTGATGAGACGATAAAGTTTGCCCGGGAGAAGGGTTATGTCGAAACTTTGTTGGGACGACGACGTTATTTGCCGGAATTGACTGGCAAAGGCCCGCAAGTGGCGGCAGCCGAGCGGATGGCGATTAATATGCCGGTACAGGGGACAAGCGCTGATATTATTAAGGTAGCGATGATTGAGGTGGCCAAGGATCTAGCAATGACACAGATTGGTACAGATTTGAACCCCGCAAGCTTGCGGGACAGGCGAATTAACACAGATACACAAAATGAAGTGAGGATGCTTTTGCAAGTACATGACGAGTTAGTGTTTGAAGTGAAGCATGACAAGGTGGAGGAAGTGGCTCAGGAGGTTAAGAAAATAATGGAAGGAGCCTATGAGCTTGATGTGGCTCTAAAGGTGGATTTGCAGGTGGGTGATAATTGGGGGGAGTTGCGGGGGTTAGAAATTTAAGCAAAAGCTTATGGACGAAAATAAATTAAAGAACGGTAAATATTTTATTGGTCGGTATTCTGAGTTTGAGAATAGAAAAGGTTGGTTTATTGGATCTTTTTTTGACGAAGGCCATCCTTGCAAGACAGACAAAGTCGAGGTTCAATTTAAAGAACAGAAAGCAGGCCATGTTTGTCCTAGTCATTATCATCAGAAAAAAGTAGAGATATTGTTAATATTGGAAGGTAGGGCTTTTTTTACCATTAATAAAGATCGGGTGGAAGTGAAAACTGGTGATTTTCTATTTATTGACACAAATAATATTACCCTTGGAGAATTTGTGGAAGATACGATTTATTTTACTATTCATGCACCGAGTATTCCAGATGATAAGGTCAAGGTGGACCCAAAAACCCCATTTTCCCAACAAATTAATCATTAACTAACTTATTCATATGAGCACAAGTACTATAAAAGAGGGGTTGACGCCGATTGGTGTGCGAGAAAATGGAGAAATTTTTTGTCTTCCCCTAGAAAAGCGTCCTGGAATCATGCATTTATTCGGTCGTGCAGGGCAGGGCAAGTCAGCTACGCTTGAAGACATCATAATTTCAGACATCCACAATAGTCGGGGTGGTATGTTTATTGATCCATACGGTGATCTCGTGAAAGATATTCAAACATACATTCCGGCGGACAAGGTAGACAAAGTTGTGGTATTTGAAGCACGAATGGGCACTTTTAAAGAAAATGTTGAAAAATTCCAACAAGAAATTGATTTTGAAGAAATGAAGAATGACGCCCAAAAGTTTCTTCTGTGCACACTTGACTACAGAACTTTAGGTACAGATGGAGCAAGAGATCTTGGTATCTATCTAGTGAAGCAGTTTTTGCAAATTACTAGTGGCGAAAATCGAACGCTTGGGCTAGATGAAGCTCATAACTTTATAAATGAAGAAGTGTTAGAAAAAATAGTGCTTAGTAAAGAAAAAAAATTGTCTTGCGTTTTGTCAGATCAAACATCTATGTATTATCGTACAGATATTTTGAAGCGTTTACTCGAAGCAGCCAATCATATTCTTTGTTATTTCACTGCTCCAGAAGCAGCTGATTTAGTCAACAAATATCATCCAGAAATGAGTACGAGCGAACTTCTAGCTATTGAAAAATTCAGTTTTATAGCAAAAATGAATGCAAAAACTACTTCACCCACAGTAATGAATTTAAAAGGAGTATTTCCAATTCCGTATCCCAAAAATATCCCCAAATAGAAGGATAAAAATTATATTTAATCCGTGAACAAAATTGAACAAATCAAAAAAGAGAGTATTGATGAATTCGGTTCAAGATGGACACAAGAAAGATATGCGGAAATTGCCAGACGAGGTTTTTGGGAAAGCGAAGAAAAATTGGTCAGCCAATATTTTAAGCCCGAAACTAAAATACTGGATATTGGTTGTGGGTCAGGTAGGACTGCTATAGCGCTAACACAAAAGGGATTTGATGTTATCGGCGTTGATATCACCCCCAAAATGATCGACAGCGCAAAAAAGATAGCCTCATCTAAAAATCTAAATATTGATTATCGGGTTGGTGACGCTACTAGCCTTGAGTTTCCCGATAACTATTTTGCTGGGGCTATATTTGCGAACAATGGCTGGGTGCAAATCCCTGGCAAGGAAAATCGCAAAAAGGCTCTGGCGGAAATTCATCGGACAATGAAGCCAGGTGGGTATTTTATTTTAGTCGCACACCAAAGATATTATACTGGCAATTATTTATTCTTTTGGCTAATCCAGTGGATAAAATTATATTTATTGAAGCCGCTGGGATTTAAAGTAAAAGAAGTGGATTTTGGTGATCTATTTTTTAAACGCCCTTATTCGGAAGGAGGGACCAGGCGAAAACAGTTTATTCATCTTACCAGTCAGAAAGAAGTTGAGTCACAAATAAAAAATGCTGGTTTTAAAATTGAAATGCGCAAAAGAATGAGTGAGTTGTCTAGCAAAGATGCCGAGGGAATGGAAGCTTCATTGTCGAAGAGTTTTAATTCTTTTAAATCACCTATATTCTATGTTTGTAAAAAGTGATGATTTGGGTTAATCTTTCGAGAAATAATGCGACTAAGTTATAAAATGAAAAAATACAATTTATACCAAATCGACTCCTTCACAACTGAAAAATTTACTGGTAATCCAGCTGGCGTTATTACAAATGCTGAGGGTCTTAAAGAATCTGACATGCAAATGATCGCCAGAGAAATGAATAATTCAGAAACTGCTTTTATTTTCCCATCAAATGCGGCTGATCATGATGTCCAGGTACGATTTTTCACTCCCAGGACAGAAGTGCCCATGTGTGGACACGCTACGATAGCCGCTCATTATGCTCGGGCGATTGAAAACAATCTGCCTACTACCAGGATTATTCAAAAAGTCAAAGCAGGAAACCTGCCAGTTGATATAATCAGAGAAGATAATGATTATGAAATTGTCATGACTCAGGGAGAGATAGAATTTGCGACCCCATTTGGAAAAGACATTACCGATAAAATATGTGAAGCCTTAAAAATTACTCCCGATGATCTTTTGGAAAATGTGCCAGTGCAAATTGTTTCCACTGGTCACAGTAAAATAATGATTTGTATAAAATCATATGGTAAATTAAAAAATATTGAGCCGGATTATGCAAAACTTACCGATATTAGCCAAGAAGTTGGCTGTAATGGTTATTTTGTCTTTACTAAAGATACTCCCGATCCAAAATATTTTATTAATGCTAGAATGTTTGGGCCGGCCATGGGGATTAATGAAGATCCCGTTAATGGCAGTTCAGGAGGAGCATTGGGAGCGTATTTAATAAAACATCAACTAATCTCAAGTGAGAAAAATCAACTTAAATTCAAAGTAAGGCAGGGATTTTCAGTGGGTCGAGCAGGGTTAGTAGAGGTGATAATGGATTTAGATAAAAATGGACAACCCTTATTGGGGAAAATAATGGGGAAGGCAGTGATTGTTTTTAAAACCACCATCCAAATATAATTTATCAATTACCAAAGACAATTCATGCTTGGTCTCAAACGTGGAACAGTAAAATTGGCTAGCGCGCATGACGAGTGGGCACTGGTTTTTGCCGAAGAAAAGAAATTGCTGGCGGATACTTTTAAAGATCGTATGGTCGCCATTGAGCATGTTGGTAGCACCGCCATACCGGGCGTTCCCGCCAAACCAATAATTGACATCAGGATGGCTGTTTCTCCACTGGATGATTCAATAATCGAAGGATTTATTGAGCCACTACGAGGATTAGGGTATTCTTACCGACACAAATTTCCTGATAGATATTTTTTTGCCAAGGGGCCAGAAGAAAACAGAACGCACCACCTTAGTATCGTGCTGGCGGGCAGCGAATCGGGCTGGCAGGATTCGATATTATTTCGCGACTACTTACGAAAAAATAAGTTAGCTCGCGAGGAATATACCGCTCTCAAAGAAAAACTGGCCGAACAATTTGCCGAAGACCGCGCAGCTTATACTGAAGCCAAGAAAGAATTTATTACTAAAATTATTAAATTATCCAAGTCGTGGAAATAAACAATTCAGAAAATATCAAATCAGCCATGGATAGCCAAGTCATAAAAAAATTACGAGCCAACCTGCGGAAGTATTATTTATTCACTTTCTTCTCGGCTTTTATTTTTGCTTATGTGGTTGAAAGAATTTTCCAGCAAGCGCGGGGACTTTCGGTCACGCAAATGGTTTACTTGGATATTATCTTTTTTGTGATCGTGTTAGTTCTAGAAGTTCCCTCGGGAGCATTGGCGGATAGATGGAGTAGAAAAAATGTATTGCTACTAGGTGCCTTTTTTGCCTTTTTTGAATTTCTGGTGCCAATCTTTGCCTACAATTTTTGGGTGTTCGCGATTGCCTCAATTACTGCTGCTTTGGGAGTAGTACTTAAATCCGGAACTGCCAACGCTTTAATCTATGATTCACTAAAAACCATTAAGGAAGAAAATAATTTTGAGAGATTTTTGGGTCGGGAAAAATTTATTCATTATTTGGGGAATAGCCTGGCAATTGTTTTGGGTGGAGCGATTGCTCATTATTCGGGCTTAGTAAGTGTCTATTGGTGGTCGTTATTTAGTATTCCCGTAGCATTTTTAATCGCGGCAACCATGCGTGAGCCAAAAATTCACACGACGACTGAGGAAGTGGAGTACTGGCAGCATATCAAAGACGCCGGAAAATTTGTTTTTAACCACTCAAGTCTTAGATTCATAATCCTATATGGCGTGATCACCGGGGCAGTCCTAATGGAGTTAGATGAGTATAGCCAATTATTTTTTCAAGCAATTAGTTTACCCTTATTGTTCTTTGGCGTAATCACTTCAATTAGGCTTTTACTGGAAGGCTCAGGTGGATTTGTCGCTCATCGATTGAAAAATAAAATCAAGTTAAATTCAGCTTTAATTTTGATTCTCTTGTTGGCAATTATCTTCGTGCTTCTTTCGCTATACACAAAATCATTATTAAGTCTTATTCCATTATTGCTGGCTTTCTTTGCCTTGGGAATAATTTCACCGCTTGTTTTAGGATATATCCATCATCACACCGACTCAAAACACCGGGCGACGGTAGAATCATTTCAATCTCTATTTCTTAATGGATTTTCAATTCTGGTCGGCCTAGGTTTTGCCTTTTTTTCAGACCATTTCTCGATATTTAGTGGTTATGGATTATTAGGAGTTATTTTATTGGTATACTTTGTTTATTTTGTTATCAGGCGGCCAAGGATTTTGGATGTTGAGAGTAAAATTTCTTGAATGTTTTGAGACGTTATTGATCCAAAATAAAAAAAGGATCTTAAATTGGATCCTTTTAACGTACGAAATAAGGTACAGGTCAGTTGGCGTTCTGTTTTTGCAGCTCTCTAGTGATAAATTCACCCATCGGCTCACTCGGTTCTTGCCGTGAGATATTTATCAGTATCGGCTCTCCGCACAGTGAAGTGTATTCGAGTAGCTTGATGTCGCAGGTGGGACACTGATGTCCACATTTTGGCGATGGTCCACTAGCATACCATCCCTGGACCATCCATAGTTCCAACTCACCTTCGCATTCGGGACATTTTATCAGATTCTCCTTTCTGGTATTTTGGATGGTAATTTATCTACATCTTCTCCTGGCATCCACAGCGGTGGCAGACAAACAGGTAAACTTCGGCTAGCGTCGGGGGTTTGTCGTAATCTTCGCGACACTCGTTGTGACGATCCCCCTTTTCGTCAATGTAGAAATATCGCGGCTCCATTTCGACCAGAGTCGGGCAGTTCGGACATTCCAGATATGGTCGGAGGTTTTCCCCTCGAACCTCTTGGTGACCGCAAGAGCTGCATGTATATTGGTAGAGATCTCTTACGAGTAGTGGCCTACCGCAGTAGGGGTAAGTCTTTGTTGTGAGCTCTCTGTCGAGCATGCGCCTCATGCCAGTTCCACACTTTGAACATTCCATTTTCGCCATCTCCTTTTTCAAGGTGCACAAAAAAACCTCCGTTATGGAGGTTTCTGATTCTTGATTTAAGCTTTATTTAGTAGCTACAAATTAAACAAAGAAACTCCACAACGGAAAGTTGGGCTTTTCTTTGCTTTTTTGAATTGTAGACAGCAAATAATAACCATAACTGTAGTGTATTATATATTATGCTTCTTGTCAATCTACAATCAGTTAGATATAATATTGGACAGGGGAGTTATAACTAACAAAGCATATGAGTCCAGAAAGACCACCAATTGACGAAATTATAGATGATCTTCAACCTGAGTCGTATAGTGAAGAACTTGAAGGACTTGATCGAGAGAACAGCGAAGATATCGCTGGGGATCAGCTTACTTTTGAAGTTGATGCTTTGAATGATCCAAGAAGAACAGATGAAAAATCGCTGGATGATGATCCAGGCCAATCAAGTAACCAAAATAGCCGACCCAAGGGAGTCAGTCGGCGTGGTTTTATAGGAGCTTTGGCTGCTGCTACTGGTGTCTATGCGGCTGGTAAGCCTGGCGAGGTGTTGGCTCATCCCGGTTGTGTTGATAGGGATCCTCATTTTAGGCAAATGGCCGCTACTAGAAGGGGGGGCACAAGTGAGACGAGACGAGGTGGTGATCGATCCGGTTTATGCTACAAAGCGGAATTTTACTGGTGAACCAGTGCCAGGTTATGAGGCGAAAGAAGTTTGGCTCGACCCTGACGTCGTGAAGAAATTAGATACATTACAAGAAATCGTGCGGGGTAATTTAATAGAAAATGGTTTTAGCACGGAAATGGCTAATAATATTCATATTATAGTCAAGGATGGATATCGGCCACACAAAGCAACTCACGCGATGGCTGATTGGGCAAAAAGAAATAATGTTAGTCGAGCCTATGTAGCGGCAAATATTTCTGGTCATAATAAAGGTAAAGTTTTGGATGCCACTTTAGGTTACAGGATGAAGGACGGGACAATTAGAGAAATTTGGCTGGGATCAAGGTTTGACGAATTTAATCGTAATTCTAATCATGGCTCAGCTGGGCGTAAACTAGATCCTAGGCGGGATAATCCCTCAAGCTATCAAGGCCTTGGCTATATAACGGCTAATCGTTATCCGATTACAAAATTAAGAAATATATTGAAAGCCTCAATGAAAGCGGTGGGCGGAAAATCATATCAAGGAGAATATTGGCATTATAGCTTTGGCGGCGGGAAGTGCTATGATCATAATATTAATTAGAGGTAACAATTATCCCAATTTTATCCCCAAATATTAACTGGCGCAGAAATAAATTAGCGCTAAAATATCTGTAAGAAATAAATCTAAGTGCGAGGACTTGATTTTCCCGGCGATAAGTCGATGACGGGCGAAGTCTGATCACGAGGACAAACAAATGCAATCAAAATATATTTTCAATTTGGCTAATGTCTCGCTTGGTTTCCCCGGCGGGATTTTTTAATTCTGCGAGAACTTTCTGTCTATCTGGGTGAGAGCGTCTATTAACAAAAAATTTTATGTCTCAATATCCGCGAATGGCATTTATCTTAATAAGTTTTCCGTCTGGTTCACGTGCTTTCCTAGATATTGTCAGCGTGATGAGTAAATTTGAACGGTATATGATGGGCTCAATCCAGGTTCCCGATCCGCGAAAGCAGAATTCATTATTTGGCATACTGATGCGGGCTAATACTGATCAGTTAGGTGCTTTCACTGGGCTGTTAGGTAAAATTAAAGGAGTAAATGTTAAATCAGCCGTTTTACCGGAGGACAAATAATTATGCAAATCTTAATAGTGGATAATAATAAAGACATCGCCGAGATTATTCAAGAAATTGTCGCCGATGAGCTTAAGTGTCGAGTTGATGTCGCGCATGGTGGCCGCGGCGCGCTGGCCAAACTGAAAAAATATAATTATGACGTGATGGTTCTTGATGTCATGATGCCAGATCTAAATGGCGTGGAAGTCTGTCAAAAGATGTCGCAGGATGATCGACTGCCAAAGGTGCCGGTGATTCTTATTTCTGCCCTACCCCTTTCTTCAGTGATAAACTCTCAAGAGGAAATGAAACGCCTGGGAATAATAAAAGGCGTTCTGGAAAAACCTTTTGACTACGATGAGCTGCTGTACAAAATTAGGGAAGTTGTGGGTGGGAAAGAAAAAAAGGCGACGAGTTAGAATAGAATCTACACCTGGGCGTTGGGCACTGTCTGGGGTGAGGAAGGAGATTTTATTCACGCGGCGATTATCAGCTGACGTATCCGTCGCCTTTATTGTTCACATGACTGATTTGCGGTACACTGAGAAAGTTGTTGGGGTAAGTTCATTATAGTTGTTTTATTCTCAGGCTCATCAAACTTCGCAATGTTCGCAGAACAACTATAATGAACTTACTAAATTTTTATGCTTATCTTTCTCTACGGCGAGGACAATTATCGTTCGCGTCAAAAACTAAATAAACTTAAAGCCAACTTCCTAGCTAAGGATTCTTCCGGCATTAATTTACAGGAGCTGGATGGTAGACAGGTAGAGTTGGCCGAACTGAAAAATGCTGTCCAGGCAACGCCTTTTATGGGTGAGAAGAGGCTAATTATAGTCGAGAATATTCTGGGTGGGAAAAATAAAAGTCTCTTGGCAGGGATTGCCGATTTACTTAGTCAGGGTTTGCCGGAGAGCTCAGTGGTAGTTTTTTGGGAAGCGGGCGTGCCAGACAAACGGGCTAAATTATTTAAATTACTAGCTAAACAGGGTCAGGCGGAGGAAGTTACATTGTTAATTGGCCAAGCCTTGAATAAATGGATTGCTGCTGAAGTTGTTAGCCGAGGTGGTAAGATTGCTGCCGATACAGCTAGTAAATTAGCCGCCTATGTCGGCAATGATCTCTGGCAGATGGCGCAGGAAATAGACAAGTTGGTTACTTATAAGAAAGGCGTTGAAATTACGGCGGAAGATATTGATGAGTTAGTAAAAGCTAAGTTAGATACTAATATTTTTAATTTTGTGGACGCTTTGGGACGCAAGGATAGAGAGAACGCTTTGAAATTGCTGCATGATCAATTGTCATCCGGTGAACATGCCCTTTATTTACTCAGCATGATTACTTATCAATTTCGTAATCTGTTGATTGTTAAAGAATTGCTAGAAAATGGTAGTAACCAACGCAGTATAGCCAAAGAAGCGAAGATGCATCCGTTCGTTGCTCAGAAAACAGCTCAGCAGGCGAGTAATTATAGTTCAGCCGGATTAAAGATGATTTATCGTAAGCTGCTAGATTTGGACGAGGCGATTAAAACCAGTAAAATTGAGCCGCAGTTGGGCCTGGATTTATTAGTAGTGGGGTTGTGTGGTTAGAAAGGTGAGTGAAAACAAAAAACAGCCTATGGCCAAGCTGTTTTTTAATATAAGTATTATTTTTTGGTCTTTGGGGTGGTAGTTTTAGTTTGCTTTTTTTTACCTCCCGCTTTATTTACTGCGCTGGCTAGTCGTGACTTGCGCCGCGCCGCGGTATTTTTCTTAATCTTTTTCTTTTTGGTTGCTTTGTCTAGGGCTGAATATGCTTTTTGCAAAGCCTTCTCTGCTTCTACTTTCTTACCGGCCTTAATCAAATCATTCACCTGACGGGTGATTGTTTTGATCCGGTTTTTGATTCTAATATTGCACTGTTGGCGTTTTTTCGATTGTCTCAACGCTTTTTTAGCGGCTTTAGTGATTGGCATAATGATGAAAATTAAATTGATCAGTAAAAATACCTTAGCGTGGTTTAGGGAAAGACGCAAGGGGTTTAGGGATCCTCTTTAATAAAAAAAAAGACTATCCGGAGGGGGACAGTCTCGGTGTTGATCAAGGAACAACCAGTTTGACAGTTGGACCGATCGTGATGGTGATTGGCTCACCAGGCTTGATCGGGATGAGCTCGCCGTCGACAGTGCAGAATTTCTCAGCAGTCTTTACAGTCAATCTACTGCCCGGATGATTTAGGAGATGCAAGCTTTCGGGGACGCGCCCTTGATGAAAGAGGGGGATCCTGGCCACAATCTCAAAAGGTGACAGGTCTGAGAGTATGGTGAAGAATTTACCAGACTCTGGACTATCGCCTGCGGGCAAAAAAGGCCGGAAGCGAAAGACCATGCGGTCGAACATGGAAGCGATGACGATTGTTGGACTTTTAAAGTTGTCCCGCGGATGACCATCGAGGGTGATTTCTGTCTGGGCAGGGTGGATTAGCCGCTGATATCTTCTTGGCCACCCGGTAAGGGCTGCCAGAGATGACCAGCCAGCAGTGGCACAAGCCCGCCAAACGCTTCTTCCCTCCCGGTCATATTTGTTGAGCAGGCGAACCAATGGACCCACCAAAAACATAAATCCGTAGTGGACTTTGCCATCATGCTCAACTTGCAGCAGAGGAACTTCTCGGGTACGCAGTTTACCCCACTGGTGAGCTTGAATGACTTGACTGGCGATTTGTGGTGGGGTGCCTTTCCAACCCAACCAGTTGAGGAGCTGTTCCATCGTTCCTCCACCCAGAGGAGCGACAGTGAGTTCGGCTGCCAGGTTTCGTCGTAGGGCAGCCGTCAGGTATTGCTGTATACTGCCATCTCCCCCCAGTATGCCAGCGAAACCATCGCCATTTCCGGCGAGACCTGTCAGAGCCTCCGCTATTCTATACTCCGATCCGGTTGTACAGCATTCACAACCGTGTTTCTGGGCGAGCCTCATGAGATCGCCCAACCATCTAGGTTTTCTCCCATTGAGTAGAAGAAAAGGCATGTCGCCTCCTTGTATGTGAAAGGTTCGTTCTTTTTTCCAGGGATTTACTTAGTGTATATTTTTAGGGAAGAAATGTTAACCCTTCCTTTGTTTCCCATGGAACGCCCGGTGTACTTCTTTAAGTCCCTTATCCGTCACGTGAGTGTAAATTTGGGTAGTGGAGATGTTGCTATGGCCGAGCATGGCCTGAACCGAACGAATGTCAGCCCCGGAGGACAGTAAATCAGTCGCCATCGAGTGACGCAGGACATGAGGTGTCACTTTTTTAGTTATTCCGGCCAGCTTGGCGTATTTACTAATAATTCTCTGGATGCTGCGTGGAGTGAGGCGGCGAAAGTCAGGGTTGCTGGGATCTTCTTTCTTAGTCTGGCCGCGCGGATAGTTGATAAAAAGTGCCGGGCAGTTATCGTGTCGTTTTTTGAGGTATAGCTCAATCCATTTTTTCGCTGCCGGGGAAATAAAAACCACGCGTGGTTTGTCGCCTTTCCCGCGAATGGTGAGTTCGTCTTTATTAGCTCCGATCTGATTGCAATTGACGGACACCAGCTCAGAAATACGCATACCGGTGCTGAAAAGTAGCTCCAGGATAGATTTGTCGCGTAGGCCTCTGGCGTCAGAAGTGTCAGGGGTCGCTAGTAATCTTTCAAGTTCGGATTCATCGAGAAAGTCTACGGTTCTCTCTGGAATTTTGGGCAACTCAATTTTTTCCGAGGCTAAGGTTTTGATATCACGCTTGGCTAGGTACTTCAAGAAGGCACGAATAGCAATGATGTGATAACTTTGAGTGATTTTCTTGAGATTATTACCTTTATCGTCTTGCAGGCGATTGAGATAAATGCGATATTTTCTAATCAAATCGAGAGTGATTTGTTCCGGCTCATTGATTTCCGCCCAAATTAAAAAACGACACAGATAATGATCGTAATTCTTAATCGTTTTTTGGCTGTGGTTTTTTTCAATCTCGCAGTACTCGAGGAATTCGGTGAGGAGGGAATTAATCTGGTTGTTAGCCTTTTGGGGCATGAGGGGATAGGTTATGGGTTTCAGGTGGCAGGACTACTAGAAATATTTTAAACAGTCTCTAACACCTAACATTGTACGACACATCGTCAGTAGCGACAACCCTTGCTAAATCCAACTAGTGTGCTAGTATAGACTAGCCTATCTGTTGACAGGCAGACGTTAGATATTAAATAACTACGATTTTCTGGTTTAGCCGAGTAGTTAACGGCTATTTTCTGTTTCTACTGGATACTGGAAAATCGCGGACGAAAAAACATGCTGACTAAAAAGAAAAAAGACAATCTGATCGTCAAATACGCTACTAAGAAAGGCGATACGGGGTCGCCAGAGGTGCAAATTGCCATTCTCAGTGCGGAAATTGATTATCTGGCTAAACATCTTAAGAAGCACAAGAAAGACGAGTCTTCTCGCCGTGGCCTACTAGGTAAAGTTAATCAGCGGCGGAAACTACTCAGTTATCTCAAGCGAGAAGATGAAAAGAGATATGAGAAATTAATTAAGAAATTAGGGTTGAAGAAATAAGCATTATATGTCGCAGATAGCTTCAAAGCATAAAGAGCAGCGTATCGGAGTGTTTGTGGATGTCCAGAATCTATATTATTCAGCTCGGGCGCTTTATAAAAAGAAAGTAAATTTTAAGGAAGTCTTACAAGCAGCAGTAGCTGATCGAAAATTAATTCGAGCCGTGGCCTATGTGATTAAGACTGACGTTTTTGCGAAAGAAAAGGACTTTTTCGGCGCTCTAGAAAAATTTGGCTATGAAGTGAGAGCTAAAGATCTCCAGATATTCTATGGTGGAGCGAAAAAAGGTGATTGGGACATCGGAATCGCGATGGACACAATCGAATTTGCCCCTAAGCTTGATACGGTCGTAATAGTTTCTGGTGATGGTGACTTTATTCCGCTGGTGCAGCATTTAAAGAGAGCGATGAGTTGTAAAGTAGAGTTGGTAGCTTTTAAAAAAAGTGCTTCTTCCAAGTTAATCGAAGAAGCCGATGATTTTATTGATTTGGAGAAGGATAAGAAGTTCTTAATAAGTTAATTGATAATTCAGTTCCAGGAAAATTGAGTATATCATGGGTTACTGTGAAATATCAGCCGATATTTCCCGCTATTCCTTGATATCCGCTTTCTCCTGGGACAAGAAAGGAAAAATTTCTCATGGAGAAAACATTTGAGGCAGAAGTTGGAGGAAAGAAACTAGTTATTGGCAGCGGGCGTTATGCTCAGCAGACCAATGGATCGGTCACCGTCCAATATGGTGATACTAAAGTACTGGCAACAGTCGTCATGAGCGATGATGTTCGGGGCGAAGTGGATTATTTCCCCCTAATGGTTGATTATGAAGAAAAACTCTACGCCGCAGGCAAAATCAAAGGCTCTCGTTTTATCAAAAAAGAAGGCCGTCCATCCGATGAGGCAGTCATCAGTTCGCGGGTAATTGATCGTGCTCTGCGACCTCTGTTCCCGCAACACATTAGAAACGATATTCAGGTCATTGTTGATGTCCTGTCTTTTGACGAGGAGAACGATCCTGACATTCCGGCTTTAATCGCTGCTAGCTGCGCTTTAACTATCTCTGACATCCCTTTTTCTCAGATAATGGCCGCAGTCAGGGTTGGACAGGTTGATGGTGAATTGGTATTAAATCCTACCTTCGCAGCGCGTCAGAAATCAATCATAGACCTTATTCTAGCTGTTACCGGAGAGGGAAAAGTAATCATGGTAGAAGCTGGCGCCAAGGAAGCAGACGAAGAGACATTTTTAACGGCTGTCGAATTTGGTAAAAAACACGTCAAGAAGGTAATTGACTTGATTGCCAAAGCGCAAAAAGAAATCGGCAAAGAGAAAAAAGACCTGCCAGCTCCCGAAATTGACGAGAAGCTTAAACAAAAGGTGGAGGAGTTAGCTTCAGCTAAGCTAAACGACATTTTGTTCACTGAGCAAAAGACTGAGCGAAAGAAAATTATTTATAATTTGGGCGATGAGATTGTGGCACAGCTAATTGAGGAGTTTGGTGAGGAGCAAAAAATTAATATCAAAAATACCTATTTTGCTACTCTAGAGCGGCTTATTAGCGAAGGTGTTTTTAAGGATGAAAAAAGAATCGGCGGTCGTAAAATGGACGAAATCAGAACCTTGGATATTGAAGCTGGTGCCTTACCACGCGTTCATGGTTCAGGTTATTTCATGCGGGGTGAGACACAGGTCTTAACCATAACCACTCTAGGATCTCCTGGCAAAGAGCAGATAATTGACGGCATGGAAGAGGAATACAAAAAACGCTTTATGCATCACTATAATTTTCCTCCTTTCAGCGTTGGCGAAGTGCAGCCGCTGCGTGGTCCTTCCCGACGTGATATCGGACATGGTGCTCTAGCCGAGAAGGCTCTCGAGGCAGTTGTCCCCGATAAGGAAGATTTTCCTTATACTATTCGCTTGGTATCGGAAGTATTAGGTTCTAATGGTTCTTCTTCAATGGCCTCTACTTGTGGATCTTCTTTAGCTTTGATGGACGCTGGCGTGCCGATCAAGAAAGCTGTGGCTGGTATAGCGATGGGTCTGGTGCAAAATGGTAACGGTGATTATAAGATTTTGACTGACCTGCAAGACTTAGAAGATACTGCAGGTGGCATGGACTTTAAGGTTGCCGGTACCACAGATGGTATCACAGCTGTTCAGATGGATACTAAAACGCATGGCTTAACCGATGATATGGTAGCTGATACCTTTGCTCAGGCCAAGAAGGCTCGTCTGGAATTACTAGAGGCAATGAATAAGGTAATTGATAAGCCCCGACCGGAATTATCAGAATATGCCCCTAGAATAGTTACTTTCAAAATAAATCCGGAGAAAATACGGGATGTAATTGGTCCTGGTGGTAAAATGATCAATGCGATCATTGATAAAACGGGGGTAGAAATTGATATTGAGGATGATGGTTCAGTGACTATTACCTCAGTCGACGAAAAGAAGATGCAGGAAGCTCGAACTTGGGTTGATGATCTAACTAAAGAAGCTGAATTAGGCGAAGAGTATACTGGTAAGGTAGTTCGCATCATGGATTTTGGTGCTTTCGTCGAGATTTTCCCAGGCACAGATGGTATGATTCATATCTCAAAATTGTCCAAACAACGAGTTAATAAAGTTGAAGATGTGGTGAAAATGGGAGATACCGTGAAAGTTAAAGTGATTGAGATTGATGAGATGGGTCGGATAAATTTAGCGCTGATTGATAAATAAAATCGTGCGTTATGTCTCAACGCCGTAGAAATGAAATAAAAAGGAAGAAGAAGAAATTCTGGCTGCGTTTAGGTATAATGACGGTGGCAGTTTTGTTGGTGGTGGGTCTAATATCTTATTATAAATTTTTTCGACGTCTTAAGCCGGAAAATTTTATCCCTGAGAACCCGATTACCTTCTTGCTGATAGATATCAACCCAAATTCTGAGCAAAACAACGCTTTGGATAAACTAGCAATTAATTTAGGCGATGAGGAAATATTCAAGCGTTACATCGAAGGACAATTTTTCCGAGGCATCTCCAAAGACAACTTAAAAATTGAAGAAGGCGATCTGAAATCATGGCTAGGGGAGAAGTTAGTTATCAGTAAGGTAAAATTGAGCAGCCGTGAAAATAAATCAGCTCACGTTGTTGAAATTAAGAACTTGGTTAAAGCCAAAGATATTCTCGGTACTATCAATGAGAATGTCAAAAAGCGAGGCAGTGTAGTCAGTACCGAAGAATTTCGAGGGACGGAAATTGTTTATATTGAAAGTAGCCAAGAGGGTATGGCTTATGCTTTTTATGAGAATTTCTTGCTATTTTCAGAAGATCCCGCTGGCATTAAAATGATGATTGATACGGTCATCGGGCGCAATAAGTCTTTGTCCTCTGACCGAGTCTACCGGCGCATAAAAAGAAAACTGAAAGGTGATGATTTTACTGTTTTTGCCTTTGTTGATCTGGTAGAAAGCCTACGAGAAGTTACCGAGCTTAGTGACCAGATAAATATCCCTTTCTTGGGGCAGATTTCCAGTGACAGTCGTTTTAATATGGGTATTGTATTTAAGGCTCGGGACAATGGGATACAGATGACTACCTTGTTGGGCGGAGATAATGAATCGTATGAAAAGAAGAAAGATTTCAAACCTGATCTGGCGAACAGTGTCCCGGCCAACACCGCCTTTTATTGGGAAGGGCAAGAGATTCAATCTCTAGCCGAGCGTCTATTGGTAAGCTCAGAGGAAGGGCTTAGTCAGGAAGAACGTGAAGCTAAGATTGAGCTACTTAAGAAGGGGATATCTTTGCAGCTTGGCTTAGATTTAGACAAAGATATTTTTACTATGCTAGAGGGGCGTTATGGACTTGCTATTTTCCCGGAAAAAGAAGAGAAAGGATTGTCAGCTGGACTAATATTGGCGAGAGAGAAGAGAGAAGAGGCCGAAGACAAAATGAAGAAACTTGAAGAATTGGCGGTTCGAGAGATTAATGATAAAATAGTCAAGGAGGGCGAAGGACAAGTAGGGTTTATTGACCAAACATACAAAAATGTGCCCTATCGCTTGGCCAAGTTGCCAGCCAGCATTAAAGTTGATATCTACTACGCTGTATTAACAGATAAAATAATTATAGCTACTGGTCCGAAAGCTTTCGGTAGTTTGGTTGACGCTGCTGAGGGTACGACGAGAGATGTCCTAGCTGAAAATGAAATTTTCCGCAACACTTATCAGGAAATTAATTCTGAGAAAGCTACCCGTTTAGTGTATCTTAATTTGCCTCACTCTCTCACCTGGTTGGATAACTTCAACTATTTAGAATATGATACGCTCCAGGATGAGTATCGACGACTACGGGGAGTGGGATTCTTGAGCCAAAGCTCTAATGAAGGCGGCTGGGCCGAAGGCTTCCTATCAGTTAAAGAAGATTAATTTATGAGCAGAAAGAAAAAAATTAAAATTACAGTTGGGCATAGTCGCAAGAAGAAAAGTCAGGAAGATTTGACTAAATCCGGGCCTCAGGTTAATGATATTCGCAATCGTTCTAGTCGGTGGCGCTCCTTGCCTGCTAAAAATGTTGTGAAGATTAAGGAAGAGAAAAAAAGAGGGAGATCGGTAGCGTATAATTTTTACAAAGGATTGCTAGCTGTTTTGGTTGGGGTGTTGGGCTTAGTGGTTATCGGCAGCCTTCTCTATTGGCAACTTTTTGCTGTCCAGAGTACTGCCGCTGCTCTAGTACCGAATGATGCTTTGATTTATGGACAAATTAACATCGCCGGTATTCTTTTCCCTGATGAGCAGAAAAATAAACCTCTAGCTGATTTGGCCAAGCAACACGACACTGTAATTAGGAAGGGCACTAGTTTTATTGACCAACAAATGGAGCCGCTAGGCGTCAAGTTTGCTACCGACCTTAAGCCATTTCTCGGTCGCAATCTTTATTTTAGTTATTTCCCTGCTAGCGGCGATAATGATGACGAAAACGGGGAAGTAGTTACTACCGAAAACTGGGTGTTTATTGTTGATTTGTTTGACAAGCCAGCAGCTGAAAACGCTTTGCGAAAAATCGGTTATCGAACTGAGATTACTCGCCAGGATTTCCAAGGAGAGGAAATTATTAGTATTAATAGCCAGGACGGTAGCTTACTAGTCCATTGCTTATTTCTCGATGACTACTTGATTATCAGTCAGAGCCAAAGTCATCTCCAGGCAGTTATTAAAACTAACCAACAGGAATATATCACTCTGGCGCAATCAACTAATCTACCTAATTTTAATCCTTTAACCTTGCGAGAGAAGTTTTTGTATCTTTACTTACAACCAACTCAATTATCAGCCCATATTCCTTCAACTAATAATATGTCAGTGTTGTGGGAGCTGATGTTGGCTGATGTACAAGATGCCCTAGTTACCATGGAAGCCAAAGAAGGAGGCTTATTGCTTGATATAACAGCTCAACGTCAAGATAGTCATACTGGCCAGAGAATTTCCCAAAAATTAATCAATTATTTGCCTACTGATATTTCTGGATTTATCACAGGCAACGATTTCAGTGGTGATTTAACGGAATTCAAACAAGATCTAACGGAAAAAAGTCCAACGGTGGAATTCCACCTTAATAATTTCCAGCGCAACATCGAAGAGAAGTCTCGCCTTAATTTACAAGATGATTTGTTAAAGTATCTCGACGATGAGTATTTGATTGCTCTCGATCACAGCGACGGTCAGACTAATTACGATTTTGTTTTTCAACTTAAAAATGGGGAACAAGTAAAAACCCAGATGGCAGTAGTTGAGGAAGCGGTAGCTAATTATTTGGGTTCAGTTTATCCTGTCACTCAGGAGATTATTCTTTCTGATGGTAGTAAAGCTCAGGAGCTGTTACCCAATAAAGAGGCTTTTCAGTTCGCTGACATGGATTTTGCAGGTATGACGGTACGGAGTGTCACTAGCGAGAGCCTAAGTGATAATATTTCCTATATTATCTTAGGAGATAAGTTACTAGCCAGCACTTCACTTGAATCTTTAAAGAAATTACTAATAGCTAGCGATTCTAAAACATCTGGAAAGCTGCTGGTTAACAAAAGGCATTTCAGTCTTTCTTACGGCGAAGCTGCTAGCTGGCGCAGCGAAAATATATTTTATTTTGATGTTGATGATTTAACTGACTATCTAAAGTTGAACGCAACTCAACGAAGTTATCTAGAATCATTTGACACCTTCTTGTTCTCATTTTCTTCTCAAGACAAAAAAATGCTCTGGCGCGGTTTTGGCTATAGCAAAGATAGTGATCACTAAGCTGGCAAGCTTAGTCCCCGTCGCTGTGGCTCTGAGGTAATAAAAAACTACCGGCCGATGTATGTCCGGTAGTTTTTGTTTATAGATCAGTCGTTTATTTGAAAGGATCCCTGGCCTTTTCCAGCTTTTCTTGTAAGACTTGATCAATTTTTTTATCAGCATCAATTTTTTGTAGGGTTTCTTCTTCCACTCGCACCTTTATTATCTTAGTAGCGACTTCGGTGGTTGTTGTTTTGGAACTTAAAGCAAAGCGGTAAAAAAGCAACGAACTGTAGGTTGCTCCGATAACAACTATAATTAAAATACTGGCTATAACCACTTGTTCGACATGCCCCTTCAAGTATGGGACCATTTCTTTTTTTAATTGACGCAGTTGGTCTACTCTTAGTTTCATATAAATATTCTATTCACTAGTAAAAGCTCGTAATTGTAAACCGACATTCAGTCGGCCATCAGTGGCATTCCCGTCTTCAGCCGTTGGTTTATTAGAGGTACTGGAAGTGGCTTTAGGAGCGCTGATGGTGATGTTGGTAATGTCGGTATACACCCCGATACTTTCCAGGTCCAGAATATAGGAAGCGATGTTTTTAAATTCTCCTTTTAGGCTGATGTTGATCGACAAGTAAGGAATGTCCTTTAGGGCATAGTTGGTTTCCTCCTCTTTCTGGCTGTTACTCTTTTTCCCCTCATCGGGATCCACATTCACAATATCAATTTTTTGCTCGACGTTATTTTTACTAGCAATTTTTTCAATTGGCAAGATAAGATCGAGGGTATTATCACGAGAAATCAGTGTTTGATCCAGTTTTTTGGAGTTAGTCTCTGTTACCTGCTGGTTGTCTTTGATCTGTTTAAGATTTTTTCCTTTGGCCTCAGCTGCTGCCAGTTCGTTTCTATTTTGTTGGAGATCAGCGGTCAGAGAATAAATATCTTGCACCAGGGGCACTGCTAGAAAAGCAGTTATCGCTATCAAAGCAACAACGATAACCACAACCGCAATATATATTTTTTGTTTGGTGAGTTTCATAACTTTGTTAATCTCCAGCTGATGATGTAGCTAGAGACAGATTTGCTTTTATTTCAAAGGAAATATCAGTCGGACTGCTAAGGTAGGAGGAAGGCAAGTCTACACTAGCAAAATAATCGGAGCTTTCTAAACTTTTACTGTAGTCTAAAAGTCGGTCACGAGTTTCTGCTCTTCCTGAGATGGTGATAGATTTATTCAGTATATTACTTTGAATATCGGTTAGCTTTATTTCGGGAGGGGTGACGATAGCTAATTCAGTCAATAGTTCTGACCAGCTGGTTCGGCCGGCCTGTATTTTACCTACTTGGATAGCTAGTTGATTAGTTTTTACTATTTTATCGTTGATGTCTTTATTGACATCAGAAGTAAAGAAATCTTCATAGGCCTGTTGCTGACTTTCTAAAGTTTCAATATTAGCATTAAGGAATTTTTTAGTGGCAAATAATAATTCGATAGTCAAACCAACAATAACAAAAAGCAAGATTAACATAGCGACGATAGATAGGTTAATTCTTTCTATATCCGCCCTCCTTTTGAATCTTTTTGGTAAGAGATTAATAGTAATCATAGTCTATAATTGAGTCGTATACTCATTTGGTCTAATTCCGCGTAGAGCTAAACCAATTACTTGTGTATAGCCCAAAGCCTGAGCTAGAGCTAACGGGGGATGTTCAGTTAGGGGAACATTAAGCCAAGGATCACCTAGCCGTACTTTTTGTTTGAGTTTCAAAGAAAGATAAGGGGCAATTCCAAAAAGTCCAGCTCCGCCACCGCATAAAATAACATTTATTTTATCACTAGTCTGGTCAAAGTTGTAGAAAAAATAATGTTCTATTTTTTCTATTTCTTTAGCCAACTCATCAAAGGCGGGATGAATAGCGTCGAGGACAGCTTGCTCTTTCTCAGATATTTGGGGGCTACAACAAGCAACTTTAGTTTTTTCCGCCTCTTCTTTTTTGGCGTTGAGGCAATCAGCAATTGTTTTAGTGAAAAAGTTCCCTGATACTTTAGTGATACTAGAGCTAAAGTAGATTACCTCAGATGATAAGATACTAAACATTGTTTTGGTTGCCCCGATATCAACAATAAGATAAGTCTGTTTAGTAGTTTCATTCTCTTTGATCAAGGTTCGTCCCTCAGCAGCTGCCTCTAATTCCAAGGCTTGTGGACTAAGCTTGGCTTTCTCCAGGGTGTCCACGTATCCTTCTACTAATTTCTTATCAGCAGCAGCTAGTAGTAACTTTATTTTGCTATCTTTTTCTGATAATATTTGCCAGTCTAAATAAACATCACTGATTGACAGAGGAATATGGTGTTCAGCTTCCCATCGGACTGCCTCCGATATTTCTTGCTGAGTCATTTTAGGAATTTCGATAATGCGCACGAAAGTTTTATTTTCCGGCAGAGAGCTAATAACGCGGGGAATAGCTATTTTTTGCGGCTTAGCTTCTTCTACTAACTGTTGCAGTAAATTAGCCACTTCGTCACTTTTTTTAATTTCTCCTTCTACTACCAAGCCTTTGGGTAGATCCAAGCGGTTGTATCCGGCCACAGTTAAACCTTGTCTCTTTTGATTGAACCAGAGAGCTTTTAAAGAAAAGTCACTTATTTCTAAGCCGAAGGCCTTTTTACTTTTATTAAATGGATTGAACATAGGTTATTTTACTTCCTGCCAAGTAACAAGCTCATATTCCCCACTGGTAGGGAACTCCGGTGGCGGTCCGTAAGTTAAATAGGGATCATAGGTTGTTTCGGTATCAATATAGCCAGATGTTACTGGACAAGTATCACAATCAACCCAACTCCAAGTCCAGATGGTATTAGTAATAACACTTCCCCAAATTTCGATTAGATCTTTCTTAGCATCTTGGCCGTACCAGCTCTCGGGGTAATAGTAACGAAAACAATGACCACCTTGGGCCAATAGAGCGGCGTCTACTTCTAGTTTCTCGGGACTGTATAAGGGGACTAGGATGTCTTTTTGGGCAATCAATCCCATAGCTGAGCTACCGTCTTTATTGTCGTAGACTATATCATCATTAATGATAATACTGGTTTCCACGTTTGGATCAGTAAAATTAGCGGAAGCCACAGTCAGCCTTTGGTCAATTTCCCCGTCTACCCAGACCTGGTCTTCCACAAATATAACACCGTTAGCCGGTAAATTATATTGTTGGGCTGTCGTTTCTGATTTGATATCAATATTGCGCCACTGCCAACCATCAGTAAAGTCCCAGCCATAAGTCTGGTGTACCTGAGTCACCTTTGAGGCTTTGAAAGTAGAAGAATTATAGTCGAATTCAAGATGCCAACCAAATTCACCAGAGTCTCCTAAGTAGGTACCGTCAGCTTGTGCTTCTGCTTTCATATCAGCCAGGTCAAGTATTATTTGGTTGAAGTCAATAGAGTTAATAGGATGGGTAGGAGGAAAACGCCATAATTCTTGAATTTCCCCTGTACCCCAGACTCCCACGTGCTCTTCGTTATTACAACCATGCTCTGTTCCACAAATATACGTTTCGAGTGGGCTATCTACAGTTGAATCAGATTCACCGTCAAAACGCACTCCCCCGTTAGAGTGCATTCTTCCTACTATTTCTTCACTTTCACCAATCCAGGCGTTACTGTTGGTCAAAAAAGCGTAGTCAGAGAGGGAGGGGACAGCTAAACGGGCTTCTAGAGTACGAGAGAGGTTGGGGTCACTGTCGGTATATCCGGTCGAAGTAACAGTCACCACCGTCGAACCCAAAGGTGGCTCGCCAATTTCTAAATGATAGTACCCTATTTTATTGCCGTCGATATTATAGTAGTCGTAGTCAGCGCCGCCCCCACTATAATTTTCTGGTTCGTGTGCCAATCGCCATTTGTAGAAATTTATACCTGCCTCGGCAACCTGAAAAGCTTGTTCTAGATTTTGTTTTTTCAAAGAAGCTTTATGTAATAGTGACATAATCTGGATCAGGGAAACGCCGATAGCCATGAAGACAGCGCAAAATACTATTACTAGTACCAGAATGCCACCGGTTTGTGTTTTAGTAGGTTGCCGTACCATATTGTTTATAGATTGTCCTTTAAATTCCTAAGTTGGGCTTCGGTTGTAACAGTGATCGGGTCTGGTGGGGTATTGCTATCAACGTCAATGGTAAGATTAATTTTGATCAATCTAATTTTACTCTTATTTACCGGGGAAGGTAAGGGACTAGTTGTCCCGTCGTAGTCACGATCATAATAGGTAAAAATGTCATTTACCCCATTGGCGTTGTAACTAGATAGGGTATTGATTTGTTCATTGACACTAGAATAGGTTGGCGGTTGTCCCGAAGGTTCAATCACTCCTCGTTTTAGGTCAGTGCCGTCGAGAAAATAGCGCACCCTTTCGGCGTTAACGTCATCATCGATGTTGGTGTAGAAAATAAGCGATTGCCCCTCGGCCACTTCAATTGGATAAGAACCAGCGTCGGAGTACATATTACTTCTGATTTCTCCGGCCATGGCAGTCAGGGCTCGTCGAGCATTGTCTTGCGCCACAATATGCTTAACGCTTTTGTTTTGCACTCGCAGACTCATCCAAAAGTAGGAAGTAGTGACAACAAGAGCCACCCCAAAAACTCCAAATACTATTATCATCTCGAGAATAGTAAAACCGGCCGATCGATTTTTAGTGGGTTGAAGCTGCTTCATGATTGTGTCGCCATTACTACTTCTCTAACGGTTTGCTCTTCTACTTCGCTTGTATCGGAAAAACTGATATAGCCCGACTTGGTTATTTCTAGATTATAGGTTGCTTGTTGTAGAGGGGTAAAAAAAACTTGGCCGACAGCACTAGTCTGCTTTGTCTCATCAAAGCCATTACCATAAAGGCGTACACTGGTATCGGCAAGAGGATTATCGTTGTTGTCTGATACAACTACACGCAAAGTATGAGCAGCGTGACTGACTAGAGTAAGGATAGTAGTTAGGTTCTCATTGGGGGCGACATTGGTTGGGTTGGGAGGGTTTATTTCAGCAATATCGTAATTGGCATCCTCCTCTGTAATGTTATATGAATCCCATTCAATATTAGATAAAGTTAACTGCCCTGAGCCATCAGTTTGTTGTCCTTCGAACTTATTTCTTGGCACCAACTCATTTTCACTGCCTAGACCTAAACGTCTTTCTCCGGTGATGGTCAAAGGTATATTCGCCAGGGAGGAAGGAGGATCACTATCGTCTTGGGTGTTAATAGTCAGTGAGCTAACAATATCAATTGTGAAGCTGGCTGTTTCCACTTGTCCTTCAAAGATAGAACGGTGAGGATTATCGGGATCGGGCATTTCGGGAGTAATCTCCGAGGTATAGTCAGTAGTGTAGCCGCCCTTTGTCACCAGAATTTCATAATTGGCTCCACTATCTGGAGTGAGAGCGTAAAATACTCTCTCACCAGCATTATTGGTTGTATCAGAAAAATTAAGGCTCAGATCATTGTTGACAACTTGAATATTAGCTCCGGCTACCGGTTGATTATTAGCGTCGAAGACTTTGATGTATAATACCCCTCCTGGCTGTTCGGTTTCTTCTATGCCCCGGGATGAAATGTCAGTGTGTAAAATAACGGGCGTACCACTATAAAATTTATCCCAAGAAACCTCCACTTTTACTTTTTTGTAGTCGGCTCCTAGAGTATCGATGGGTACTGTGTCATCAAAGGGATTGTCAACGTAATTGACATTAGTATTGATAGTAAAGGTAATGTTGTTGAGGACTTCAGTTTTGGTGCTAGGGATGTCACCCTGCGGCCAACCGCTAGTGGTAGCGATATCGTTGTAGGGTAAATTATGGATCATCTCCATTTGCTGGTTAGCGAGGCCGGTAGCAGTGGTGCGTGCTTCACTAATGGCAGAGCTTTGGATCACCATGCGGAAGATGGCGAAGATCGCTACAAAAACAATACCAATAATAGTAATGGCTACTAAAATTTCGATCAGAGTTGTTCCCTTGTCTCGGTGGTTTTTGTACAAGATTTAAAATTATTAAAAATTTTCCATCAATGAGTAAATAGGCGAAACGATAGAAACAGCCACAATACCTACTCCCAACCCTAATAATACCATTAGTACTGGTTCGAGGATAGAGGAGAGATTATTCATTGTCTCGGTCAATTCGCCCTCATAGAAATCAGCTACTTCCTCGAGAATATTATCTAAAGTGCCGGTCTCTTCTCCTACCATAACCATCTGAGTAGTTAGAGGGGGGAATAGTTTTTTGCTTTCTTCTAAAATATCGACTAATTTTACTCCTTTTTTAATCTTGTTGGCAGCATCTGACATTACTTTTTTGTAATGTACATTTCCAAGAACGTCACTAGTGATGCTAAGAGCTTCAACAATTGGGATGCCACTGCGCAAAAGAGTGCCCATGGTACGAGAGAAGCGAGCCAGGTTAATTTGTTTGAGGATGGGACCAAGAATAAACAGTCGTAGGTTAAGAGCGTGGATTTTCTCTCTTCCACCCTTGGTTCGAGAATAAAGGACGAATAGGATAATAATAATAATTCCTCCCAGCAAGACGAATATTCCGTAGGATTGTATTAACTCAGAAAAACCAATTAGTATTTTGGTAGTGAGTGGCAATTCTACCTGGAAGTCTTTGAAAATGTCAGTCAATTTAGGCAGAACGAAAGCTAGCATTAAAATGATTACTGTAAACATGGTCATTAAAACTACCGAGGGGTACATCATGGCACTTCTCACCTTAACCATCAGATCACGATCTTTTTTCATTTGAGTAGCTAGTTCGGCCAATACGTCCTCTAGCTTACCACTAACTTCACCTACTTTGATCATACTAACGAAAAAGGGAGAAAATATTTTGGGGTATGATCTTAAACTGCTAGCTAATTCAGTCCCTTTCTCTACGCTCTGGCGAATGTCGCCGATAGTTTTTTTGAATTTTTTATTAGCTGTTTGGCGATTGAGGATATCAAGGGCGCGTAGAATCGAAAGTCCCGATTTGATCATCACCTGCAGATTTTTAGTAAACATTATCTTGTCAATAGTCGAAACTCCACCGAAAAGAGAAGAGGTGTTTTTATGCGTTTTTCTTTTTCCATCTGAGTCTGATTCTGCCTGGGTTAGCAATAAACCCTGATCACGCAGAGTTTCCGCCAAGCTACTTTTATTGTTTGCGTTTAGCACCCCCCTTTTTATTTGCCCTTTTTGATCACGGGCGGTGTAAGTGAATTTAGGCATTTTCTAGTTATTCTTTGGTGACTCGTAATATTTCGTCAATAGTAGTAAATCCTAATAAAGCTTTGATAAAGCCATCCTGAAGCATAGTAATCATCCCTTCGGACACAGCCTGAGCTTGAATTTTTTCTGTGGGCGCTGAGTCTACAATTAAGTCTTTAATAGTTTCGGTTGTTTCTAATGTTTCGTAAATTCCTGTTCGTCCCTTGTAACCCTGCAAATTGCAGTGCTCACAGCCCTTGCCCCGGTAAAAAGTTAGTTCAGATAATGGCTTCTTTGCAGTAATTACCTTTTCTTGTAACAACGCTGGCATTATTTTCTCCATATCAAATTCTTTTTCTAGTATGGCGATCTTTTTTGCATCGAGTTTGTATTCTTCACGGCAGTTTTTACAAATACGTCGAACCAATCGTTGAGCGATAATTAGATTCAAAGTAGAAGCTACCAGAAAAGGCTTGGCTTTCATATCGATCAAACGAGGAGGAGCCCCGGCAGCACTCATGGTGTGTAGAGTAGAGAGAACTAAATGACCAGTTAGGGCTGAATGAATAGCCATTTCAACTGTCTCTTCGTCGCGGATTTCACCGACCATAATAATATCTGGATCTTGACGCACTAGAGACCGCAGTCCGGTGGAGAAAGTAAAACCGATTTTAGGCTTAACCTGACTTTGGTTGATACGAGGCATTCGATATTCGATGGGATCTTCGATAGTGGCAATATTAACTTCGGTCGTATTGAGCATATTCATGATCGAGTAGAGAGTGGTGGTTTTACCAGAACCAGTCGGACCAGTAACTAAGATAAGGCCGTTTGGCTTGTTAACGTTTCTTTTGGTTATCGCAAGGGCAGAACTCTGAAAGCCCAGCTCTTCTAAAGATAAAATACGCCCTGATTCGACCAAGAGGCGGGTTACCACTTTCTCGCCGTCGAATATTGGGATAATAGAAACCCGGAAAGAAATTTTCTGTTCATCTTTTTCTATCTTGAAACGTCCGTCTTGCGGTAGACGGTGTTCGTCAATTTTTAAATTAGCTAGTACCTTAATACGCGCGACAATTCCGGCTAGAATTTCTTTAGGTAGAACAATAACGTCATGTAAAATGCCGTCTATCCGGAATCTGATGATCACATTCTTTTCCAGAGGCTCGATGTGGATATCGCTGGCGTTTTGTAAAATAGCATGGTCAATCAAAGTATTAACGATTCGGACAATAGGGAGATTTTCTGCTAGTTTTTCTAGGTCATCGTCACTTGCAGTCCGTGAAATGGCCAAACTTTGATCAATAATATCTTTGAACTCTTGGCGTAGTCCGCGACGATATTGTTTGAGAGCCGAAAAAATATCACCTTTACTGGCTACATAAGGCTCGATGTGTTTACCAACCTTTTTTTTGATGGACTCTATTGTCTGTAAATCTTCGGGATTGGTCATGGCGACCCCGAGACCAGTTTCGTCTTCGGAAAAAGCAATAATTTCATGCTTTTTAGCGATTAATTCCGGAATTTGAAACAAGATATCCTTACGGATAATAGTTTTTGACAAATCAACGAAAGGTATTTTAATTTGGCGGGATAATTCTTGGTATAAATTTTCTTCAGTAACGATGTTTTCTGACAGCAATATGTCAGTAATCTCCTTTTTTTCTTTGGTTGCTTTGGCTACAAGCACATCAAAATCGTGGGAATTAATTAAACCCTTCTCAACTAAACTTATTTTGAGTTTTTTAATATCTAGAAGCATCTGGAGTTGTTTTTTGTTTTAATTTTTATAAATGGAATTGTATTTGCGAAATTTGCTTTATTATAGCATAAAAAATAAGGTTTGGCTAGGGCTTTTCTAGTTGGCCAGAGAGCCATTTTTGGTATTTTTGGTTAGGTTCAGCCGCTATTTTAGTGATGCAAGGGATTTTATAGGGGTGAATGGCTTTTATTTCTCTTTTGATAGCAGGAAAATACTTGTCTGCTGTTTTGCCCAGAAGAGTAAATTCTCTTTCTTCGACTATTTTACCCTGCCACCAGTACATACTATCGATAGGAAAAATGTTCGCGCAGGCAATAAGCTTTTTTTGCAACAGCATTTTCGCTATTTTTTTAGCGACTGTTTTGCTAGGATTAGTGATGTAAATGAAAATGTGGTTCATAGTTTTGATTATTATATTGAATTATATCATATGAGCGTGAAAGACATAATTTTCGATGCCGATGGAGTAGTAATCAAATCCGAAATGTTCAGCATCCAATATTGTAAAGAATTTGGCATCTCAGCGGACGAGATGCTCCCGTTTTTTAATGGTGTGTTTGCTGATTGCAAAGTGGGTCGAGCTGATATCAAAGAGGAGCTAAAGCCATTTTTGCCCAAGTGGAAATGGACGGGGTCAGTTGATGAGTTTTTGCAATACTGGTTTAAGGCTGAGCATCATGTTGACCAGAAAATGATAGAAAAAATAAAGGAGCTACAATCGCAAGACATAAAATGCTATCTAGCTACTGACAATGAAAAATATCGCACAGAGTATTTGCGAGAGGAGATGGGGTTTGGCAAATTGTTTGCTGAAATTTTTTCTTCGGCGGACATTGGCTGCGAAAAAACGGATAAGCGTTTTTGGCGGAAAGTTTACGAAACTGTGGGAGGAAATGGTGTCGAGAAAAATGAAATTATGTACTGGGATAATGATCAGGACAACATCGAAGTGGCTCAGGAGTTTGGATTAGCGGGGTATTTATATAAGGATTTCGCTGAATTTGAGAAGATTATTGATTTGACAATTAAAAACGACAAGGAAATTGTTCGTACCGCGGCTTGTTTTATCGAATATGATGGTAAGTTTTTAATTCTTCATCGTCATCCGGAGAAGCCGCAAGGAGATACCTGGGGGCTAGCAGCAGGCAAGGTAGATATTGGGGAAAGCGATAAATTGGCCGTAGTTAGGGAAATAGAGGAAGAAGTAGGTTTTAAAGTTGCTCCCGAAAGGTTAGAATTTCTGGGAGCTTTTACTTGGGACTATGATGATATATTTTTGATTCTACCGACTTATCGGACGGTGCTGGATGAGCCAGTAGAAATTACTTATAGTCCGACGGAGCATCAAGATTATTTATGGGTGACGTCAGCGGAGTGCTACGCGCGTCAAGATTTAATTAGAGGGTTTCATGAATTGTTAAAGAAATTAGAGTTTATCAATAAAAAATCATGAACATTGAAAAAGAAATCGAAGAACTAAAACAAAGGAATAAAAAAGTAGAAGCGGGTAAAGCCTGGGAACTTTCCTACTCGCGCAAAATTATTCTGATAACTTCTACCTATTTAGCAATCGGGATATATCTCTGGGCGATTGATATCGAAAGACCTTGGCTTAACGCAATTGTGCCAGCAGCAGCGTTTATGCTATCGACTTTGACGTTGCCGTTTTTAAAGAAGCTCTGGGTTAAATATATTTATAAGAAATAAATGAAAACATCAATTAAAAAAGGCTTAGGTTTCGGTTTAGCTTCAGGAGTTATTACCACTCTTGGTCTAATGGTAGGACTGAGCTCTAGCACTCAATCGATAGCAGCGGTGATTGGCGGTGTGGTGGTAATTGCTTTGGCTGATGGGATGTCGGATGCGCTTGGTATTCATATATCAGAGGAGTCGGAGAATGCGCATAGTACTAGAGAAATATGGGAGGCGACGCTAGCTACCTTTTTTTCTAAATTAATCGTGGCTCTTAGTTTTGTGGCCCCTGTCTTGCTGTTATCGCTTACACCAGCCATTATTGTCAGTATAATCTGGGGGTTGCTACTAATTGCTTGTTTTAGTTATTATACGGCCTTACAAAATAAAGAGGAGTCAACCTGGAAAGTAGTAGCAGAACATTTGGCGATAGCATTGGTAGTTATAATAAGTTCGCACTATGTTGGTCATCTGGTTTATCAAGTTGGTCATTAATCAAAAGAAAATATTTATTTAAACAAAGAGCCTACCGATTGGTAGGCTCTTTTTGCACCGGGGTTCGCTATTTTTTCTTCCGCTTTTTTTCCTCGTACTTGGAGATATTAACCATTGTCTTCATAACGCTGTCGGGGGTAAGAGCCATACTATCGATGCCTTGATCGACCAAGAACTCAGCGATCTCGGGGAAGTCAGACGGAGCTTGGCCACAGATGCCGATATATTTTTTCGCTTTTTTGGCTGCTTTAATCGCCATAGCCAGCAATTGCTTAATAGCTGGATTACGTTCGTCGTAAATATGAGCAACCAGACTGGAATCTCGATCAAGACCAAGAGTAAGCTGAGTCAAGTCGTTAGAACCAATCGAGAAACCATCGAATATTTTCAGGAATTCATCAGCGAGTAGCACATTGGATGGGATTTCACACATAGCGATGATCTTTAGACGATCTTTACCACTACCCCGTTTGAGGCCGAATTTATCAATCAGTTTCAATACTTCTTTGCCTTCCTCAGGGGTACGGCAGAAAGGTACCATCAGCCACATGTTCATAAGTCCCATTTCTTCGCGCACGATCCGCAACGCTTCACATTCCAGGGCAAAAGCCGCTTTATATTTTTCTGAATAAAATCGACTAGCGCCGCGCCAACCAAGCATTGGGTTTTCTTCGTGTGGCTCAAAATATTTACCGCCAATCAAATTAGCGTACTCGTTACTTTTGAAATCAGCTAAACGAACGATTACGGGATTAGGCCAGTAGGCGGCTACAATCCGGCCAACACCCTCCGCCAGTTTTTTAACGTAAAACTCTTCGCGGCTTTTCCAGCCGTAGGTTAGTTCTTTTATTTTCTCGCGGGTTTCGCTATCTTTGACTTTATCGAAATGTATCAAGGCGAGGGGATGGATTTTGATATGATTGAGAATAATCATTTCCTCGCGGGCGAGACCAACACCAGAATTAGGAATTTGGGCGTAGTCGAACACCATTGAAGGGTCAGCTACGATCTGCATCAGCTTTACTTTGGTTGGTTTAAGCTTGGATAGATCAGTGCGATCTATCTTGAAGGGTATTTTACCTTCATAGACGTAGCCTCGCTCACCCTCGGCGCAAGAAGCAGTGATTTCTTGGCCAGATTTAATGGTCTGGGTAGCGTTTTGGGTGCCAACGACACAGGGTATACCCAGTTCACGGGAGACAATAGCAGCGTGAGAAGTCCGTCCACCCGAGTTAGTCACTATGGCCGAAGCTATCTTCATAATTGGTTCCCAGTCGGGGTCAGTGATCTCAGTAATTAGCACCTCGTCTTTTTTAAATTTACCAATCTCAGAAGCATTTTTGATTAGCCGGGCTTTACCAGCACCAATTTTGGAACCAACACTAACGCCCTCAGCAATAATTTTTCCCCTCTTTGATAATTTGTATTCTTCGAGAATTTTCTTGTTGTCCTGCGAGTGAATTGTCTCTGGTCGGGCTTGGACAATGTAAAATTCGCCAGTTAAACCATCGAGCGCCCACTCGATATCCATTGGCTTGCCATAATAATCTTCGATCAGGCAAGCCCAGTAGGCGAGCTGAAGAGCATCGCGCTCCTTGAGGCAAAACACTTTTTGTTCACTGGGTAGAGTAGGAACTTCTCGAACGCTTTCCGCTCCTTCCGGAGAGTAGATCATTTTGATCTTTTTGGAACCCAGAGTCTTGCCGACAATTGGCGCGTATTTAAACCATAAGCCTTTTTTAGCTTTTTTCTTGAGACTAACTCCTTCTAGCAGTGTCGGCTTGAAGACATAAAATTCATCGGGGTCAACTTTACCCTGGACTACCATCTCACCCAGGCCATAGGAAGCGTTGATCAGGATGGCGTTTTGAAAGCCCGACTCAGTGTCGATTGAGAACATTACTCCAGAAACGGCTTCATCAGAGCGCACCATTCGCTGAACTACTACTGAGAGAGCGAGATCAAAGTGATCAAATCCCTTATCTTCACGGTAAGAGATGGCTCGATTAGTGAACAGAGAAGCCATACAACGCTTGGTAGCGAGAATAACTTCGTATTCACCCTTAATATTTAAGAAGGTCTCTTGTTGGCCAGCGAATGAAGCGTCGGGCAGATCTTCAGCGGTGGCCGAGCTGCGCACAGCTACATCTAAATAGCTTCGTTTCGCTTCTTTGCTTAATTTGTGGTAGGCCTGAGAAATCTCTTCTTCTAAATCCTTAGGTATCTCAGCCCCGAGGATTGTCTCGCGCACTCGATAACCCCTCTCGGCTAATTGCTTGAGGTTAGTGGTATCGAGTCCTTTAAGAATATTCTCAATCTTTTTAGTAATTCCAGCACTTTCCAGAAAATGACGATAAGCGTGGGCGGTGATGGCAAATCCATTTGGCACTTGGACGCCTTTGCGCCGGAGGTTGTTGTACATCTCACCGAGCGAGGCATTCTTGCCACCCACGAGGCCGACATCTTTATTACCGATTTCCCGGAACCAGAGAATGTTTTTTTTGTCTCGAGCTACTTGAGGCATAGTTTTTAGATTAGTTTAAAAAACGACCTCCCGATTATTTAACGTGCATTATACCTTATTGAAGGGGGTAGAGTCTAGGGAGAATGTTCACAAAACCGCCGCGGCACTTCTTTGATGAAAATCGACTCATTATTTTTCTCCGTCACCAGATATAGTTTATTTTTTGCTCTAGTGATAGCCACATAGAAACAGCGGCGTTCTTCCGCTAGGCGCTCCGGGCGAGTTGTTTCCTTAATTATTTTGCGCAGCTCGTGGTCCTCTTTGATATTGGGAAAGCCACCCCGCCCGCGGTGTAGACCAACCAAGAAAACAAAGTCGCATTCCAGTCCCTTGGCGCTGTGGATGGTGGTGATATTGATGTCTTGACTATTAGGATTTTTAGTAAATCCTGAGCCTGTCGAAGGATTACTTTGCGGGGTGTCAAAATTTGGTTCCTCGACAAGCTTGGGAACTGAATTTTTAGAAAATTGCTCGATAAAAAAATCTACATGTTTCCAATTTCTACCCAGGATCATGATGTTTTTTGGTTGCGCGCCACTTTGGATCAGCGCCGCGATCTCCTTTAGCACAAATGCGTGACAACTTTCACCATTTTCTCCCCGGAAAATTTTAATTTTGGTGACGGCGGAGTGAAATGACTTTATTTTCTTGCGACACTGCTGGTGATTGCGGCCGATACACTTACTGGCGGCCTGGACGATGTTGCCGTCGCTGCGATAATTAAAAGGTAAGATGATCTGACGACAATCTTGCTGATAATTTTTCTTAAAGCGCAAGATATATTTTACGTCCCCGCCTCGCCAGCCGTAGATTGCTTGCCAATCGTCACCGACGGCAAAGAGTTTGCTGTGGCAACCCTTGAGTAGATCAAGTAACTGCACCTGTCCGTGATTAACGTCCTGGAACTCATCGACTAGAATGTATTTGAATTTGTTTTGGTATTTTTCTCGTGCCCGGCGGTCGGTCTGTAGCGTCGTTAAAACCTTACTAATTAAATCGGAGAAGTCCATTTCGTGTCTTATTGCTAGGTAATTCTGGTAGGTGGCAAAAATCACGCCAAATAATTGATAAAATTCTTTGATATCTTCGTCCTCAATTTGGTGACAGCGGCGGTGTATCTCCGCTGGCGTTACGGAATAATTTTTACATTCGTGAATGGCTCTGTTTACTTCCCCGGCAAAGAGATATAATGGCCAATTGTTTTCTTCTAAAAATTGGGCTAATCGGTAACCAAACTCCGCTTGCTGACTGAGGTCAGCTAGGCATTTTTTCAGGGCACGCTCCTGCGTAGCTTCGTCGATGATGTTAAGTTGCCTACCGCCATCACTCTCCCGCAGGATTTTATAACAAGCACTGTGAAAAGTGCGGCACCAAAGCTGGTCGGTGTTGATGCCGAGTGTACCCAGGCGTTCAACCATTTCGGTGGCCGCATTTTTGGTAAAAGTAATCGCCAAAATATTCTCTGGCCGCACCCGCAATTTATTGACCAAATAAAAAACACGGGTAGTGAGCACCCGTGTTTTGCCCGAGCCAGCGCCGGCCAAACACAATATGTGTTGATTGCGCGCGGTGACAGCTTCAAGCTGCCCAGCGTCGAGCAGAGATAGTGGATTTTTGGTTACCATTGTCCCCCCCTTATCTTGAACTAGATATTACCGCGCATACTCAATCGCTCGTGTCTCCCGAATCACATTTACTCTAATTTCACCCGGATATTTTAGTTCGGCCTCAACCTGCTCGGCGATTTTCTTAGCTAGTTTGACGGCTTCTAAGTCGTCTACCTTATCTGGCGTGACGAAAACTCTAATCTCGCGTCCGGCCTGAATGGCGTAAGTTTTTTCTACCCCATCCATATTGTTGGCAATATTTTCTAGGTCTTCTAGGCGCTTGATATACTTCTCGAAAGTGTCTTTACGTGCTCCGGGACGAGCACCAGAAATGCCATCAGCGGCTTTAACAATGAAAGCTTCCACACTTTGTGGTTCGAAGTCACCGTGGTGACATTCCATGGCATGAATAACATCTTCCGAAACGCCAAATTTTTTCAAGATGGTTTTACCGATTTCAATATGGGTGCCTTCGACGTCATGATCAACAGCCTTACCGATATCATGGAGTAGGCCAGCTTTTTTAGCCAGTGATACGTTGGCGCCCAACTCTTCGGCTATTAAAGCAGCAAAGTTTGCTACTTCGATCGAGTGCATTAGTACGTTCTGTCCGTAACTAGTACGGAATTTGAGTCGGCCAATCAACTGAACAAGCTTAGGCTCGAAATCAGCGATACCGAGATCAAAAACAGCTTCTTCACCTGTCTCTTTAATTTCTTTGCCTAATTCCTGCTTAGCTTTATTAATAGCTTCTTCAATTTTAGTGGGGTGGATGCGGCCATCGGCGATTAATGTTTCCAAAGCTCGCTTAGCAATCTGCCGGCGAACGGGACTAAAACCGGAAATAACGATAGCCTGGGGGGTGTCGTCGACAATAATCTCGGCCCCAGTCATCTCCTCGATCCGTTTGATATTACGACCTTCGCGGCCAATGATACGACCCTTCATTTCATCTGAAGGGAGGCTGATAGTAGTGGTCGTGGATTCGGCTGCTTGACTGGCAGCCATGCGATCGATAGTAGACGCGATAATTTCTCGAGCTTTTTTATCCGCCTCCTCTTGTCCTATTTTCTTCAGCTTGTTCATCCGGGCCAAAATGTCGTCTTTCATGTCCTTTTCCACCATTTCCAACAACACATCTTTGGCCTTGTCTTGGGTGAGCTTGGCTACTTTTTCTAGAGTAGCGATTTGCTTTTTTCTGATTTCGCCTAATTCTTGCTTGGTTTTTTGGATGTTATTTTCTTCACTATCTAGTTGTTTTTGTCTTTGCTCAAGCTGATCAAGCTTCTGGTCAAAATTTTTCTCCCGAGTACTCACTCGTTCCTCTAGACTGATGAGTTTATCGCGCCGCTCTTTCTCCTCCTTTTTAGCTGTTTCGATGACTTTAAGAGCTTCATCTTTCGCGGCCAGTAAGATTTCTTTACTCTTGTTTTTAGCATCGCTAAGGATTTTTTCTACTTTGGCCTCAGCATTTTCTTTTTTGCGGTTAGCAATACTTTTACGTACCACATAACCAACCAAACCGCCACTAACCAAAAAAACGACGGCGATTACGACGACTGCTATTGTTGTCATTTTATTTACCTTTCTGTCTCTGGAGCTGTCCAAACAAGTCGATCCTGTCTAAGAATCTGACGAGGGATCTTTGTTAACGGGCACGAAATTACAACGGATCTATTATCCGCAAAGAAGATTTGAAGGCGAGTAATGGGGGAATTGTAATTTCATTGAAGAATTTATAGACTGAAGATTTTGATACTTTCGATACAGGATTGAGTTACAGCTCAGAGGGATGATTACTTAATATTTTCATTTTTCTGACCAGAGTTTAGCATGAAAAAAATAAGAAAGCAAGGTGTTTATTTGGGCTAGTTAGCAGTAATTTGAGACTGTTGACAGGTGTTATGGTTGTAGTAGGATGGAAAGCCATGGAACTTTTGTTCTTTGTGGGGGCGATGGAGGGGGGATTCACACCTGTAAACGATGAGGAAAAGGGTTAATAATGGAACTATCAAGAACCTCGATGGGGGGATGGGTGCGTTTTGTCTTCACAACGCCAGCCTTTCTGGCATGTCTGGCGTCCTACTACAGTCGCCAGTGGTGGAAGAAGTACGTTTGTGAAGACGGGGAAGGGAAGTACTACGAGCCTGGACAGGAAAAATACCTCGGGTAGAGGTAATATTTCCCCCCAGGCTTTTTTATTTAGGAGACTTATTTGATTTGTAAAGTTTTGGTAATTTTGTTTTTTGGCTGGCCAATCCAGTCCGCCAAAACGTCTCTGATATCATCGGCGTTAACTGGTGGTAGTTCAGTTCCATTCTGATCTTTGTCACGGGCTATATTAAGTTCAGCCACCCTTTTCATTCTGGTAACCTTTTTCTTATCTAAGAGAGATTTTTTTCTCTTGCTAGTAGCGTTTTGATGAATTTGGTCGAGTCTAATAATTTCTGCTTCTAGTTTTTCAATCCGATTAGGGAGATTGACTGCTTTTAGCCTTACTTTAGCAGCCGCTTCGTCTATTAGATCAATTGCCTTGTCTGGTAAAAACCGATTTTTAATATATTTTTCTGAAAGTACAGCTGCAGCTTTTAATGCTTCCGGCATATATTTAACTCGGTGGTGTTTTTCGTAAACAGAGGCGATACCTTTGAGTATTTCAATTGTCATTTTGATAGTAGGTGGGTTGACAATAACTGGCTGAAACCGTCTTTCTAGGCTTTCGTCTGGTTTAATGTACTTCTCGTAATCTTGGTATGTAGTGGCGCCGATGGCTTGTAAGTCTCCGCGGGCGAGTGGAGGCTTCAAAATATCAGACGGATCCATAGCTCCCTCGGCTCCTTTGGCTTCTAGAAGAACGTGCACCTCATCAATAAAGAGGATTATTTTCCGCCCGGCTTGTCTGATTTCCTCCATGATTTTTTTGAGACGGCCCTCAAATTCACCACGATATTTTGTTCCGGCGATCATGCCGCTGACATTAATAGCTAATACTCGCTTGTCTTTTAAACTACTTGGTATTTCTCCGCGAGCAATCTTCTGTGCTAATCCTTCGGCAATGGCGGTTTTTCCCACTCCAGCCTCTCCCAAGAGGATGGGATTGTTTTTGGTACGGCGAGAAAGGATTTGGATAACGCGAGTGATTTCTTTTTTACGGTTAATCACCGGATCGAGCTTGCCTGCTCTAGCTTGGGCGGTTAGGTCACGAGAATACGAATCTAAGACACTAGTACGAGAACCGAAACCCTTAGTCACTTGAGCCAATCGGCTACGATTAGTCCAAATAAGATAGGCAACTATGGCAACAGCTGCGATTATGATTATTTCAGTGGTAGACATATGTATTATTAGTCGACTAAAGAGAATTTTAACATAAATATTTTTATTGAGCCATCTTTTGCTGCAGAAAGAATCTTGACTTCTTTCTTTGACATTCGCAATATGAAATGATATAATAATGAATAATCCGAAGATAATCACATGGGAAAAGTAAAAATTTTTACCAGCCGGAGTCTTTGGGAGGTTTTAGCTACTATCTCTGTTGCCTTGGGACTTTTATTGTTAGTCCCTTTTTTAGTGGAAGCTGGTACTTGGGAACAAGCGACTCAAGCTGATTTTAATCAAGGCTCAACTGATAATCCTGACTTGGAAATCAAAAAAGATCAGGTGAAATTAGTTGATGGAGTAACGTATGAAGACGCTGAAGATGGAGATACTGTCGGTTGGAAAGTATATGACAATCAGCCACCGGGGGCAGTAGCCAATGTGCTCGATGCGGGATTGAATAGTCGCATTATTGATTTAACTAGCACTGACCCGGGCGATGGGGTAGGCACTGGTTTTATATATCCAGCTAACCATTTAGGACCGTACACTATCCAATGGAAAGCACGTCATCTTAGTAAAGATTTTCGCTTGTATGTTTCTGTTTTTACCACTGATGGGCACCGTTATCTTCAATACAAGCCGGGGAAAGAGGGAGTATCCAACAATAATAATAAGGGTTATCTTACTTACGAGATTGAGGGCGTAAATGACGGCCAGTGGTATACCATAACCAGAGATTTAGAGAAAGACTTAGATAAGTTGCAACCAGGTAACAAGATTAATCGAGTGTATGGCTTTCTAGTCAGAGGCAAAACCCAAATTGATTATATCGCCTTTTTATCCGACCAGTCGAATTATACCTCGCCAGTTTTAGATCTAGGTACACATCCGGTAGCTAGTTTTGAAAAAATTAACTGGTCAGGTAGTAATCCCACGGGTACAGAATTGAATTTACAGACCAGGACTTCCACTGACGGCACTAATTGGTCGGCTTGGAGTAAAAAATATGGGAAGGCCGGGGAAAAAGTGCAGTCTCCCCCTGATCGTTATCTGCAATACAAAGCTAGTTTTAGTACTGAAACAGTAGCATCTGTGCCAGTTCTGGATAAGGTGACGGTTGAATATAACCGTTACCCTAATCCTCCGGCCACTTTGTCGCCGGAGAACGATAAAAAATTAACTGATCAAGATAAACTAAAATGGAGCCAGGCGACTGATGTTGATACTGAGGACAGCCTTACTTATGTAGTAGAATTAGATGACAACGCTGGGTTTCAATCAATAGATTCAACTACCACAGGGGTCAAAGCAACTGAGATCCAAATTAGTCAGTTGGACAATTTCCAAAATTTATCAGATGGCATTAAATATCACTGGCGAGTAAGGACAGTAGATAATCATAACGCCCAATCTGGCTATTCATCAGTGCAACGCATTGTTTTAGATAAAAATAATATTGCTCCCCAGGCACCACAGTCCGGGTTCAACCCTCATCAGGGGGGAGAAGTTAAAGTTCTTAAGCCAACTATCTATTGGGGTGCGGCTTCCGATCCGGATAAAGCCGACTCGACTGATAAATTAAGCTATCTGGTGCAACTCGATGATAATAGTAAATTCGATAGCGCCACCATATTTTCTACCCAGCCAAGTGTTACTCGCCTGACTGTTCCGCAAGACTTGGACGACAATTTTCAATATTACTATCGGGTAAAGACTAAGGATGATGAAGGAGCTGAGAGCGGTTGGTCTGCTACCCAAACTTTTGTCGTCGTCACAGGTAAAAATCCGGACATCGGAGTAGCCAAGACGGTTGAGATCAATGAAAATGCAGGTAGTAGTTCCGGCTTGCCTTATCTTTTGGGGGGCTTGGGAAGCAGTTCTGGAAATTTTACCCAGTACTTATATTCACTGGCAGCCCTGGCAACGCTAATAATTCTCATTTTACTGTTAAAGGGGCCACGGCGTTTGAGTGCAGTGATGAGTCGCAACAATCGACAGCTAGCGCCAAGAAAAAATTCAATCTCCCAGCTTATCTTATATGATTTAGATTCTAATTTGCCAGCCGGTGATCGGGGTGTGGGGGTAGCCACCAAAGTGAAAGGTGGCCGTACTAAGACTTTAGTCGCCGTTTTACTGATTGGTGGTTTGGCAGCCGCGGCAGCGGGAGTGGTTCGCTACTACCAGGAAAATCCCTCGCCCTACAAGGACGATGGCCAAGAGGTGAGAGTAGGGGACGAGCTGACCTACCGTGTTGACTACAGCAATAAAGGCAAAGCCAAGGCTACCAATTTTAACATTGCCGACAGTATCCCGGCAGGCGCTACTTACATTGAAGGTTCAGCCGGGTTTAATGGTAATTCTCAAACTGACGCCAATGATTCTGACGCAGTCAACTATAGCAATAATAAAATAAAGTTTAAATTAGGCGATATTTTACCCGGCAGTAGTGGTTATGTAGTTTTCCGGGTTAAAGTAGTTAATATCCCAGAAGGCAGTAAAGTGATTAATGTTGCTGATGTAGTTTTTAGCGAAAGTGCTGGGGTACAAGCTAGTAACCAAGTAACTAATCCAGTACAGGAGGAAACAACCTCTCTCGCTACTAGCACTATAAAGGGTATAGTTTGGTATGATAATAATGGTGACAAAAATAAGGATCAAGATGAAAAAGGTGTTGAGCAAGTCAAGATAAAACTTTATCAGGATACTGATGATAGCGGATCATTAGAAACAAGTAGCGATACTTTAACCAAGGAAGTTGAGACCGACTCATCTGGCCGCTATGTTTATAACAACCTATCGGCCGATACCTACATTGTTCAATTAGAGAAATCTACTTTGCCGGCTACGGATTCGACGGTAACCACTGACAATAATCCACAAATAATAAAGATAGAAGAGGGACAAGAGTATTCTAATATTGACTTTGGGGTGAGCTTAGCTGAGGATGCTTTAATAGAAAGCGAGCCGACTGGTAAGATCAGAGGCTTAGTTTGGGAGGATGGTAGCCAAAATGGCAGCCGTGATGCTGACGAAAGTGGATTGGTTGGCGTTAAGGTAAAACTTTATGAAGATTCTAATGATAATGAAGCTTTAGATGAAGATTCTGACTTTTATGTCACCACTAGCACTACCGACGCCAACGGCGATTATAGCTTTGGTGGTTTATCAGCCAAGCGTTATTTGGTGGTGAGTAGTGTTCCAGCGGGATATCAATTAACCACTAGTGCCAGCGCCAAGGTAGTTGAGCTAGCAAGTGATGACCAAGCAAAAGATGGGGTGAATTTTGGCTACTTTGCTGCTAGCCCGGAAATAACCGAAACGGAAGAAGAGGGTGTGAAAACGGTGACTACAACTACAACCTCAGATTATTATGGCGGTACCCCCACTGTCATCACTTCCTCGCAAGAAGAAAGCAAGCCAGACACAGTGGCGGTTACTCCGCTGGAAGTTCTCAGCGAAACCGAGGAAGATCAGGTATCACCACCTACTATCACTCATATTGGTTCAGCCCGAGTGGATGATTTTAGCAAAAAATATTCGGTAGATCTGGGCGAGGATCTAGCTTTGCGGGGCAAGACAGGTGCTGGCCACAAAGTCACAATTTTCATCCACAGTGAAATAAATTTGAAGACAACTACTACCGCTGACAAAGACGGTATTTGGGAAGTAGCTGTCAATCCGCAGACGTTTGAGCCAGGCGAGCACAAAGTGTTGGCGCAGTCACAGGATTTGGAGGGTGATTTGAGCGAGAAAGTAGAGATTGCTCGCTTTGTAGTTAATAGTGCCGAGAAACAAAGTGGAACGACAAAAACGGACAGTACTACTCTTTATTGGATAGCTTTACTGGCGTTGCTAGTGGTAGCAACAACGGTAGTAGCAGTCACCTGGATTCGAGAGGGGAAAGAAAATTAAGATATATAAGAAGAAGATTTTTTTATCCAAAAAGCCCCTGACTAGCAGGGGCGATATATTCGGCAATCTAAAATTATTTTTTCTTTTTCCGTCGTCGGACAAATAAGGCCAACACAGTAATCAAAATGGCGCCAAAAAAACCAGCTACCACTGCTGTAAGCGACATTTTGGAATAACGTTTTATCTTAGCCTTGATTCCCTTCATTCTATTCAATTATCTGATTGATTGCTCTGTTGATTATTTTCCCTGTATAATAATCTGAATTTCCTTAGTGTCAAGACTCTTCAAAGAAATGTCAGTTGGTAGAGAAATCATATTATTTGAGATAGGCATGGTGTAGCTGCCCGAACTTTTACCACTCAGATTAATAGTAGCAGCAATCTCTCCTTCTTTGAGGGCATTGAGCTTAGGAGCCGGTCCTGTGACTTGTACCGAAACTGTACTCGGTGAAGCTAAAGCCACTCGCAAATCAGCTGCTAGACCAGTATAGCGGGGGGTAGCGGTTGCTGTCTTACTGATAGTTTGTGCTTCTACCTCGATTTTGACTGTAACTTGGTTGGTGTCTATTGTTGTTACCTCATTTGGCAAATCGAGGGCAATACTTTTTTCGGTCGTAGTAGTAATATTGGATATATCTATTTTTTGGGTGTTCAAATATGATAAATCGCTAATAGTATCAGCATTCCCCTGCACCGCCACCGAATTGGGAGTAATGGTTGTTTCCTTGACCCAGTAACCACTAGCCGGGTTGCCGATAATATTTGCTTTAATACCAACCGTTTTTATTTCGTTTTGCTTTCTAATTGGGATAGTGATCTCAGCAATTTTAGGAATGATGACTAAATTGGTAATTTTTTGGTTATTACTGTCGCGAGCTTCTAATTCCACTTGAGTTTTAATTTCTGTCATTTCGCCGTTGAGAGTGACGGGTGCCACTATCTTGTTAACTTTCTCGATGCTGGTTTGGGATCCTTTGATCTCTACTTTATTGGGGCTGACAGTAGGATCTTGAGTTTCATAAGCTTCATTTACGTTACCGGTTGTCTCAACTTCTATTTCTTTGCTCAGGGTTTGTAGCTCTTCGAGAGTGACACCGATTTTTTCGGGATCGACGTCGAGAATGGTGATAGAAGGATCATCAACTGATACCTTTACTTCTTTGGAGAAAATCCCTTTGCGGATGCCTTTTAAGTCAACAAAAGCAGTAATGTTCTCGGAGGATATTTTTGACCAGCTTTGAGCGGGCGCTCGTACTTTAATTTTAGCAGTGCCCAGTTCACTAGCTACCGCTAGATCTTCAGCTAAATTGTAAGTTTCAATTGGTATCTCGGCATCAACAAAACCAACTTCGTAACCTTCATTGATCACGTAAAACCACAGAAAAACAGCCGCAACAATAGCCAGTAATTTAAGGGGTAGGTTTTTGGAAAGAATATTGGGCATTCTTATGGCGTTTCCTTTAATAGTTCAAGTAGTTTTTTCTCTAAATCTTCTTCGTTTATGTTTTCAAGTAGTTTACCGTTATGACTAAGAGAGATAGCTCCTCTTTCTTCGGAAATCACGATAGCGATCGCATCTGTTTCTTCGGTAATACCTAAGGCAGCGCGGTGACGCGTACCGTGTGTGTAAGAATATTCCCCCTGAGAGAGAGGTAGCATACAACCAGCGGCAGCCACGCGTCCCTCTTTAATAATCACCGCTCCGTCATGGAGAGGAGAGTTGGGGAAAAACAAATTTAGTAATAATTCGTTGGAAAGCTCAGCGTCAATGGTAGTTCCACTTTCGATAAAATCATCTAGCCCGGTTTGTCTTTTGATCACGATAAGAGCGCCAACCTTGTTTTTCTGTAGAATACGGGCGGTTTTAATGATCTCGTTAATTATTTTCCCTACTTGTTTTCGGGTCAGCACTTCTTTAAAGAAGCGACTACGACCCAATTTTTCCAAAGCACGACGCAGTTCGGGCTGGAATACTACTGGGATGGCTACAATGATCAGGGTGGCGATGTGTTTGAGTGACCAATTAAGCGTTTTAAGATCTAAAACACGGCCAAGAACAAAGATTAAGGCTAACAACACAATTCCGTAAATAATGCGGCTAGCGCGGGTACCTTTAATAAAAACAAGAACCAGATAAACAATAGCTGCCACCAAGACAATATCCAAGAAGGTCAGGAAGTAATCTATCCAAGATAGATTACTAAAGTAGGCTTTGAGGCCGCTAATAATTGAACCGGTCAGATTGATCACTGTTTTACATTAAGGCAAACCCGGAGTTTATCACGTTGAGCGGGGGGATAAAAAACTCTTCACTGTTTATTATATTGTTTGGAAGCGGTTTGTCTATGGGATTGACAGTCTAGGCTTTATCAGCTGATCCTAAGACATTTTTATTTTTATGCTTAAGCAGCTTAATAAGTTCCTCACGAGCTGGGCCGAGATATTTCCGCGGGTCAAATTCTGCTGGCTGCTCAGCCATCACCTGGCGGATTATGGCGGTGACTACTAAACGACCATCGGAGTCGATATTTATCTTGCAAACAGCTGACTTAGCAGCTTTACGTAGTTGCTCTTCTGGCACCCCGACGGCGTTTTCCATTTTGCCGCCGTATTTGTTAATAATCTCAATATATTTTGGTGGAACCGAGGAAGCACCGTGCAAAACGATCGGAAAACCAGGAATTTTCTTTTCAATTTCCTCCAAGATGTCAAAACGGAGTGGAGGCGGGGTCTCGCCGGGCTTACATTTGAATTTAAAAGCACCGTGCGAAGTGCCGATGGAGATGGCTAGACTGTCGACACCTGTTTTACCCACAAAATCTTCCACCTCTTCTGGTTTGGTATAGTGAGATTCTTCACTGGAGACCTCATCTTCTACGCCGGCGAGCACGCCAAGTTCGCCTTCAACTGTCACGTCATATTTGTGGGCATACTCAACTACCTTTTTAGTAACAGCCACGTTTTCATCGTAGGAATGAGCCGAGCCATCAATCATCACCGACGAAAAACCGGAATCAACACACGACCGGCAAGTTTCAAAAGAATCACCATGATCTAAATGCAGACAAATGGGGATAGACGCGCCCATCTTCCGCGCCATTTTAACTGCCCCCAGAGCCATATAGCGTAACATGGTCTCGTTGGCATATTCTCGAGCTCCTTTAGATACTTGGATAATCACGGGTGAATTAGTCTCGGCACAGGCGGTGATAATAGCCTGCAACTGTTCCATATTGTTAAAATTGTAAGCGGGGATAGCGTAGCCACCATCAACCGCGTTTTTGAACAGCTCGCGGGTGTTGACGAGACCGAGTTCTTCATAAGGCTTTGCTGGCATTTGTTTTTTTATTAAATAATTTAATAGCTAAACTATCCGCCATTTTCCTCCTTCATTGGCGATCCGGCCGGAGATAGAGAATCCAGCTGCTTTTTTATGTCCTCCCCCTCCTAGTGTAGCAGCTAACTTAGATACATCAATATTATCGTGGAGAGTGCGCAGACTACCTTTGATCTCATTATCGCTTCTTTCGGATAATACGAGTGATGTTTTGGCGTCGGGGACGCTGTTTAGGAAATTAGAAATGCCTTCCAGGTCGTCATAAGTAGCGTTACATCTTTTTAAATCCTTGTTGGTAACAGCGGTAGAAATAATACCAAGGCGTTTATTTTTCTTGATGCGAGCCAGGGTAATTCCCCACAGTTTAAGAGTGGAGAGTGATTTATCCTTGAGATTACTGCTGGTAATTTGAGCCAAATCGGCTCCCCGTGATAGAAGATCGGAAGTAATGCGCAGGGTTTTGATCGAAGTATTAGGGTTTTTGAAACTATCGGTATCAACGAAAATGCCATTGAGGATACAAGTGGCAATCTGCTCGTCAATTTCCACTTCGAGCATCTTAATAATGTCATAGACTATCTCAGCTGTTGAGGAACGTTTATCTTCCACTAAATTAATTGTACCGTAGCGGGGGTTATCGTGGTGGTGGTCAATGTTGATAAGTAGAGGTAATGGCCGGTTGCTTTGTAAATTTTCGATTCCCGCCAGGTGGAAGCTCCCGCAGTCAACGACAATCAAAATGTTGGCGCTGGTTAAAGCTGCGGTAACGTCGCTTGGTTTTTTTATGATTTGGGATTGAGGTAAGAAGTCATAACGGTTAGGCAGTTTATCAGCACAGGCGGGAGTAACATTTTTCCCTAGCCTAGTTAGAGCAATAGTGAGTGCCAGCGTGCTGCCAATCGAATCACCGTCCGGCTTGACGTGACCGATAATAAAAAAGTTATCACTCTTCTTTAGGAGATATTTTAATCGGTTTCTTTGGATTTCAACTTTACTGAACATGTATTGGTATTATCTGTGCGTGCTTGGCGCAGGAGTTCTTCTACTCGATCTAGCTTATCTTGTACTATATCCAGTGCAAAGCAAATCTTAGGAACATAGCGCAGAACCAATCTTTTGTTAAGGGATTTTTGTAGGTGGTGGATATTTTGTTTTAGCTGGCGGAGAGTAGAGGGGGTTTTGACTTTGGGGGTAACGGTAATGTTAATCGTGGCGTGTTTGAGGTCAACGGAAGTTTGGACACTGGCAATAGTAACGAGTACTCCGGCTGGAAGTTCCATCTCCTCGTTGATTATTTTACCTAATTCTTGTTGGACAAGGCGATTGACCTTGCGTAGACGGACAGACATATCATTATATAAATATACCTCGAGCCACGCGAATATTCATCACGCTAATCCGAGGTATATTCGGGCTGATAAACTTACTACAATATTTTCTTTTTGACTTCTTCCCTCCAAGTTTCCAGAATATCTCCCACTTTAATACGCACATCACCTTCGAACATAATTCCCGCCTCTTCACCTTGCTTGACTTTTTTTACTTCTACTTTATTGGTTTGCAAACTAGTAATTTTACCAGTTCCCATCTCTTCCTGTTCGTCTTTTTTACCACGCAGTACTTGTACCAGCGTATTATTTTCCAGGTGCTTAGACAAAACTTTGCCACCAACGATCATTTTGCCCGGTTCGGTGCGAAAAACAGCCAGGATTTCTAATTTACCTAGATCAGTGCGGATAACTTCTGGTTCCAACATATCTTCTAAGCGTTTTTTGATCTCGTCGATCAAGTTATAGATGACGTCATACGATTTAATTTCAATATTTCCATCTTCCGCCATGCGTTGGGCGACTGAGGTTACGCTGGTGTTGAAGCTAACGACTAGTGCCAGAGAAGAGGTAGCCATCATGATATCGGATTCGGTAATTTTACCTACTCCGTAACTAATGACAGCGGGCTGTACTTCGTCCGACTTTATTTTTACTAGTGATTCCATTACTGCTTCTAGCGATCCTTGAGTATCAGCTTTGAGAATGATGTTTAATTTTTTAATTTTGCCCTTTTTATCTTTACTTTCCGCCTTGAGGGCAACAGGGTGGCTAAATTTCTTCAATCTGGCAACTTTTTGTCGTGCTTTATCAATACTTTCTTCCGCGAATAGGATGTCGCCGACTTCCGGTACAGATTCTAGTCCTAATATCCGTACTGGCGTAGCCGGTTTAGCGTGATTAATTCGTTTACCTAAGCAATTTTCCATGGCTTTAATTTTGCCGTAGACAGAGCCAACAGTGATTACGTCGCTTTGCTTAAGGGTACCGTTTTGTACTAAGATAGTAGCTTCGACGCCACGCTTAGGATTTTTGTCGGACTCGATTACCGTCCCAATGGCTGATGCTTTTGGGTTTGCTTTTAAGTTTTCCATTTCCGCTACCAGCAAGATCATATCTAGGAGTTCGTTGATATTAGTTTTTTGCTTGGCGGAGACAGCTACACAAACAGTGTCGCCACCCCATTCCTCCGGCATTACTTGGTTATCCGCCAGTTCTTTTTTCACTCTTTCCGGATCAGCTTCGGGCTTATCGATTTTGTTGATGGCCACGATCATCGGCACACCCGCTTTTTTGATGTGTTTGATTGCTTCTTTGGTTTGCGGTTTGACCCCGTCGTCAGCTGCCACTACCAAAATAGCGATGTCAGTCACCTTCGCTCCTCGTTCGCGCATAGCGGCAAAGGCTTCGTGACCAGGAGTATCAATGAAGGTGATTTGCCTCCCTTTTTCTTTAACTTGATAAGCACCGATCTTCTGGGTAATACCGCCAGCTTCCGTATCGATGATATTGGTTTCGCGAATAGCGTCGAGCAACTTAGTTTTACCATGGTCGACGTGACCCATCACAGCTACTACTGGAGGGCGGTTTTTGAGGTCAGACTCATCTGCTTCGGCAAATTCTTCCTGGAGCTGTTTACGCACCCCTTTTTCCTTAGTGATATCCTCTTCGTTGATCTCTTTTTCGGCTTTAAAACCTAATTCTTCTGCCAAAAGAGCAGCGGTATCATAATCTACCTCTTCGTTGATAGAAGCCATAATACCATTATTCATTAGAGCGGTGATTACTTCGGGGACGGTCATTTTCAGACGGTCAGCAAAGTCTCGCACGGTGATAGTGGGCGGAATGGCTACTTTGACTTTGGGTTCAGCAATCGTTTCAACTTCCGGTTTTTCTTTGTCCTCGGCAGTGGTCTCAACTTCCGGTTTTTCGGTCGGAACTTCTTGGCTAGCAGTGATTTTTTCTTCCTTTTCAACTACAACTTCAGCCTTTTTCTTTGGGGCTGACTTTTTGGTCGTCGTTTTCTTAGCTGTAGTTATCTTTTTCTTCGGTTTTGCTTTCTTGGTTGGCATAGTTTAGAGAATGTCTGATAGCTAATTAATTAGGCATTAATCATCTTATTTACCTACTATCCTAGCGGAAAAAGCGGGAAGTGTCAAAAGCAATTTGGGGTTGTAAGATCTGACAACTTTGTTATATTTGAATGATTTTAGCGGTTGGCCAGAACTTTTAACAGGAGGCAAGGGTGCCAGCGTCTACTACAGCAGAAGTGAAAAGGTTTGTTGAAGGCTCAGGACGTGATAGCCTGGTGGCAATCAGAAATGAGATGGGGGGTAGATGCTGTGAGGTTTTGGGTCGGGTAAAGCTATGGTTCTCGGAGGTTGGAACTCCCAAAGTGGGTTTTCGGTGGATCCAGAGAGTTGTTGCTAGTCATTTAGAAGATGTATTAGTTGATGGCAACTTTTACATCTACCCATGTGCCAAGAATCGCAAGGTACAGGTGGTTTTCTTGCGGGTGGGCAGTGATACCTACAACCTTTGCCCCCTTCGCTGCCACCAGAAGAAGGGCTGCGGCCAGTAGTAGTTCTTAAGCTTACTTGATGATAACAAGAAGCTTTTTTTATTTGTCTCCCTCTCCAAACCCTGCTACCATGACACCCATGAAACTAACTTTTCCCAAAACTTGCGTTGCCCTCGATCTGGAAACCACCGATCTCACGCCTAACCGCGGTGACATTATTGAAGTAGCGGCTGCTAAGTTCAAAGGTGATAAGGTATTGGCGGAGTTTCAATTTTTGACTAAGCCGAGTGGTAAAATTCCGGCCATTGTCTCAGCGATTACGGGTATTGTGGACAAACAGGTAGTTGAAGCACCTCCCTTTGCCGACGTCAAAGATGATTTAGTTAAATTTATCGGTAAGCACCCGATCGTTGGCCATAATATTAATTTTGATATTAATTTTCTGGCGGGTAAAGGAGTAGAATTGACTAACCCTCGCTATGATACTTGGAAGCTGGCTACTATGTTGGTGCCAGAGCTGTCTTCTCATAGCTTGGAAGTCCTGACAAATTATCTCAAGATCAAGCACATCGAAAGTCATCGAGCTTTAGATGATGTCTTGGCTAGTAAGGATCTTTTTTTGCGACTAGTTAAGAGAATCTACGAAGTAAATTATGGCGTTCTGCAGGAAATTAATAGGTATGCGGTCAAACATGATTGGGGGTTAGCAGCTGTTTTCAAACAGGTTTTATCGGCACGTCGGGGCGAGAAAGAGAAAAAGAGTAAGGTAATAGCTAAGCCCAAAACCACTCCGAAAAAGACCGATCAGCGCAGAGTAGGTCTGACAGAGATCGAAGCCCTATTTAAAAAGAAAGAGCAGCTAAAAAAAATCATCACCAACTATGAGTTCCGACCAAGCCAAGTAGCGTTGTTGCAGCAGCTAGTAAAAGATTTCACGGGTAGCAAACAGTCAATTATTAACGCTGGGCCAGGGGTTGGTCGATATTTAGCCTATCTAGTTGCTGCTGCCTATCAGGCTCAGGCGAAAAAGACCAGCCAATCGGTAGCGATTTCTGTCAGTCCTTTTTCTTTGCAGAAACAATTATCTACCGAGGAAGCGGAAATAGTTCAAAACATTACCCCCTTCAATTTCACCCCGGCTTTGCTAGAAGACCGGCGGAAATATTTGTGTCGACGGCGTTTCGAGCAATTCAAAAACAAGCCAGAACTATCGACTGCCCAGATGGAGGCTTTAGCCAAGCTGCTACTTTGGCTAGACATTGCCCAATTCGGCCTTTTTACCGAAATGGCTTGGAGCTATGAAGATTATCGGGTGGAAGAGCAGGTTAATTGTGACGTCAAATACTGTTTGCAGAAGAATTGTTCTTACTACCAAGATTGTTTTTACTATAATGCTTTTCAAAAAGCGCAGAAATCGGACGTAGTAATATTTAATCACACTGCTTTAGCTGCCGAAGGAAAATCTTTGCGTATAAAAAACGTAATTTTCGACGAAGCCCAAGAGTTAGAAAAGCAGTTTACCCATTATTTGAGTTTCCAGCTGAGTGAAAATAGTATCACCAGGAAGCTTTCTTGGTTGGATCACGATCCGGGGTTCTTGCAGCTAATTCCTAGAAAAGCACTTCTCAAGAAAGTTACTAAGAGCCAAGTGGCGGCGCTGATAAGACAAGCAACCAAAATTAAAGACAAGACAACTTTGTTTTTCGGTGTCTTGGGCATCTTTGCTAGCCAGCAGAAACAGGATTTAGCCGTGGGGGGTGACTATTTCACTTTGACTCTCGATATTGATGTGCGGCAGTATCCGGAATGGGATCGGGTAAAGCAAGCAGGCCAGAATTATATTGTAGACATGTATGCTTTTTTGGCTCAACTTGATAAATTATTAGTCTCCCTGAAGCAAAAATCAGCTCAAGAAATCCACTGTGATCTATCTGGTGCTTATCAGGATCTTTACGATACGACCAAGGAACTAGAGAAAATAATATTGCAACCGGAGGCGAACGAGGTGGCTTGGCTGAGCTTGAACAATAACTATTTGCAACTCTCACTGTCACCCCAGCAGGTGGGCGATTTTCTGCAGAGCAATTTGTTAGCGAAATCGGGCTCAGTTAGTTTTGTTTCTTCGGTCTTTAATAACCAGACGAACACCGATTATTTTCGCGAGCGTTTAGGGCTAGGTGAGGAATATAATCAGCATGACATTGCTGCTCCTTACCAGTATGACCAGCAGGCCAAGGTCATTGTGCCCACTGATATTGTTGGTCATAACCAGCCCGGTTTTCATCAAGATCTACAACGAATTGTTATGGGTATGGCTACAAAATTGAAAGGGAAAACAATTATATCTTGTGGTAGTAGAGCGGCCGTCAGAAAAATATTTACCGATTTAGCTTTGCCTTTGAAGGAAAAGAGCATCAAGGTGTTGGGATTAGGCATTTCGGGAGGAGAAGATAAAGTTAAGCAAGAATATTTTCACCAAGACCAGGCTGTTCTAATAGTCACCCACGAATTTTTATTAAAAAATGAGATTCCCTCAGAAAAATTAGCCTGTCTGATTATCCATAAACTGCCCTTTGGATTTTTCTCTGATCCTCTCACTACGGCGCGTAGCCAAGGTGGTCAAAATGCTTTCCAGCAATCAGCTTTGCCAGAAGCGTTATTGAAATGGCGCCAAGTTTTTCAACAATTGATAAAAAGCGTTGATGATCGGGGGGTGTTTATCGTTTTGGATAACCGGGTGGAAACAGCCCGATACGGGGCAGAATTTATTAAAAATTTGCCTACTTCTCAGGTAGAATACTGCCCTAAAGCTCAAGTTGTCACTCACGCCTGGGAATGGCTTCAGGACAAGTAATCAAGCCTTTTGTTCAAGATAGTTGTCCAGTAATCCAAGATTTATTTCTATAATGTCAGGTTATTTTAAGATTGAGGCTTTTTTAAGCGCAAATAACCAGATGTGGTACTCAGTCCAAAAAGTCCTTATTACCTCCTAATTTTGGATAAAAGTATTGTTCAGAAAATTGTTGAAAACTGTTGATAAGTTGTTGTTAAGCGATTTATTTTTCAAGTAATGCCTACTTTAGGGCTTAGTGTAAACCAATAAAAAAATAGCGGTTTTGTCCACAGATGTTGAAAAAATTGCCTTGATTGTGTTTAAAAAACGTGCTATGATGTGTTCAAGTTGAACGTTAAGGGATTTACGAAAAAGGGTAAGAGTTTTCTACAGAGGTAAGCTACTTCTATAGAGATCTCTTACTGTTTATAACTTGTTCTTTATAGATCTCGCCTCGGCGAGAAATAAACAAAAACAAAAATCGGTAAGACGAGCCAAATAAGTTCGTACTACCACACGAATGGTAAGAGAATCATTCAACGTTTGACAAAATTAAATTTTTGTTCAGACGCCCACGTTTCGCACTAACGATCTCTGCCACTCCCTTCGGGGGGTAGCAGTGTATAGCGTGAGACGTTGAGGGCGCTGAGCGCCATAAATATTTTTATAAGGGCGCCATCAGCGCCCTTTTTTTATTACAGGAAAAACCACCAGCGTTAAGCTGGTGGTTTTTCATTGGAGAAAAATATCCAAAAGAGAATAGCGGAAAAATTACGGTTCTATATTGTTCAAAGCAACCCATTGCAGCATGCCAAAAAACTGAAAGACAGTAGACTAGGAACTTATCGGTTTAGGATTGGAAATTATCGGGTGGTATTTGATATTGATGATCAAGGGAATATTACCATTCTAATAATTTTGCGAATAAAGCATCGCAAAGAAGTATATTTATAATTATTTTATTCATCCACGTCTATAAAACCGGAGAGGGAGGGATTTGAACCCTCGAGGCCCTTGCGAACCTATCGCTTTTCGAGAGCGACGCCTTCAACCGCTCAGCCACCTCTCCATTATATTACTCGGCAGAGCCTGCCTACCGGTAGGCAGGCTTAATATAACAGATCTCAGCTACTTTTTGAATAATAAAAAAAGCGAGGGGAATCCCTTCGCTTTTTAATTTATGTTAGTTTAGAATAGGGGACCAGCTGGACGGGTTCTGCCCGAAGAGCCACCAGCAGAAGAGCCAGTTGAAGAAGAACGATCGCTGGTAAAACCAGGCCCGCCGGGACGAGTGCCAAATTGTCTGCTGATTTGAGCCCGAGCCCGACTGGCACTGTCACCGCGGCTGAAGAGACCGACCTTTTTCCCACTGGCGGGAGCATTACCAGGAGTATTATTAGCAAATTTATCAGTTCCAGTAGTCTTAATGTTAGCGGCCTTTCCCGAGCCAAACATAGTTTTCATAATCGCTCGGCGTTCAAGACGGTTCAATCCAGCTCGCCGCATATATTTATTAGCTCCAACTTTGGTTTTCATAATACCCACGTGCTTGTCTTTACGTAGACCTTGCCCCTGTTTCTTTATACCTAATTTATTTAAAGCACCGCTCCTAGCGGCGCCACCGTGGCCGCTGAGTCCTTGTTTTACTCCTTTATATAAGTCCCCTTGAGTTATTCTTGGTGCCATTGGTTTACAGTTATTAAATAACTTATTTAAAATCCAAACCAACCTCCTGATTTACCGCCAGTAATTTTATTATAAGCCTTTCTGCCTGCGTCTCGACCCATATTTCTCTGTAAAATTTTTATTAATTCTGTGCGCCTTACTCCCCTTTTACCGCCCTTGGCTACTTCTTTAATTTCTTCCAGAGCTCTTGTTTGCGATCCTTCGGAAGTAAAATCAAACTCATCAGTGTTGAACTTGCTTCTAATCCCAGTGTATGTATATGACATCGTTTTTTATTATTTTCTCCAGTTGTTACCATTTTAACACAATTTGAGACAAAAATCAATGTTGATATTAACCCATTCTTTATTGACCGAGTAGAAGCAAGCTGTTAGAATAGGCTTGTAATTTTTAAAGCCACTATGCCGAAAAGAACATATCAACCTAAGAAAAGAAAAAGAAAACGAGAGCACGGTTTTCGTAAACGCATGCGTACCAAATCTGGTCGTCGTGTGTTGAAAAGTCGTCGGGCCAAAGGCCGCAAGCGGTTGTCAGCTTAACGAGATCTTTTTATTATATGTTACCGCTAGCCAACAGATTACAGAAAGATAATGACTTTGCCCGCGTCCACCGCCATGGTCGTTTTTTTAAACATCAGTTTATTGCGATCAAGTCATTAAAAAATAATCAGCCGCAATCGCGCTTTGGTTTTTTGGTCGGGATAAAAGTGTCAAAGAAAGCAACCGTGCGTAATAAAGTAAAGCGTCGTTTGCGTGAGGTGATTCGCTTAGCTCTAGCTGATATCAAGCCGGGATTTGATGTGGTAGTGATGGTGCGTCCGGAAGCTACAGATAAAACCTATCGAGAGATTGAAAATGTTTTTAAAAATGTTTTGCAGCAAGCGGGTCTAATAGGGGTTAAATAGCAATGTTTGAATTTATACGCGTTCCCTTTCTATTACTAATACGTTTATATCAAAAAACACTGTCGATGGATCACGGGATCTTCTCGAGAGTGTTGCCCTACGGTTTTTGTCGTTTTCATCCAACGTGCTCTGAGTATGGCTACCAGGCGATCAAGCGACACGGATTGATCAAAGGCAGTCTTCTCACCTCGTGGCGAGTGTTGCGCTGTAATCCTTTGAGCCACGGTGGGCATGATCCGGTACCTAAGCCGGGGAAATGGAAAAATTAATATTATGTTCTACGAAATCTACAACACAATCTTATTCCAGCCTCTCCTGAATCTAATGGTCTGGTGTTATAATCTGGTAGGAGATATCGGGGTGGCTATTATTATTGTAACAATACTGGTTCGACTTGTTTTGGTGCCACTGTCGGTCAAAGCAACTAAGTCCCAGCGGGCTTTGCAGCAGCTTCAACCAGAGATGAACAAGTTGCGCCAGCAGCACAAGGATAATAAGGAAGAGCAGACCAAGGCGCTGATGGAGTTTTATAAGAAGAATAAGATCAATCCCGCCTCTTCTTGCCTGCCAATGTTAGTCCAATTACCAATCATTTTTGCTCTCTACCGAGTTTTCCGAGTGGGGATGAATGCAGAAAGCATGGACAAGCTTTATTCTTTTGTTAGTCAGCCAGAAACCGTTAACCACTTCTTTATCAATCTGGTGGATATGACAGAACCAAACTTGATTTTGGCAGTTTTGGCTGGTATATTCCAGTTCTTACAATCGCGAATGATGATGCCCAAAGGAGCTAATAAGAAGAAATCGGCTAAGGGTCAGGGCATTGCGGCTGACATGTCTTCGATGATGACCAAGCAAATGACCTATTTTCTGCCGGTAATGACTGTCTTTATCGCTATGAGTTTACCTTCTGGTTTGGCTCTTTATTGGGCGACGACAACCTTATTTGCCCTCGGGCAGCAATATCTAATCATCAAATGGTGGAAACCGGAAAATAAAGAAGAGAAAGGCGCTGGTGGGAAAAAGTCTGCTACTCCGGCCAAGTAGATGGGTCGTTGCTAGACGTCAGGCCTGTATAATTAAGATAGACTGACGCCTATTAGCGAATAATCTAAATATATGGCTGGTATAGAAATGGAAAACATTGGCATTCTTAAAACGATAGTAACAGAGATGATTGATAAGATGGGGGTAACGGGGCAAATTTCTGAGCGCTTGGAAGAACGAGAAGGTAGAGAAGTTTTAGTACTTAATATCAAAACTGACGATGCCAAGATTATGATTGGTCAGGCGGGTGATAATCTGTTTTCCTTCCAGTACGTGGTGCGTTTACTTCTCCGGAAACAAAATGAAGGTGAAATAGTACCATTTATAATTGACGTCAATAACTACCGACGAGATAAAGAAGACAGCTTGCGTAGTATTGCTCGCAGCGCGGCTCTCAATGTCCGTCGTACGAAAGAGAAAGAAATATTGCGCCCGATGCCAGCCTACGACCGGCGCGTGGTTCATACTTTTCTAGCGGATGAAGAAGATTTAGTGACTATCAGCTATGGTGAGGAACCGGAGCGGCAGGTGGTGATCAAATTGAAAGAGGACGAGTAAATCTATCCTTTAATAGTTTATTGTTAGCTGCTCTGTTTTGCCCTGGGCAGTTTTTTGTATAAAAAAACCGTCTCTTTAGTTGCTAGAGGCGGTGTTGGGTGCGGAAGATACCGGGAAGAAGGAGCTGACGTCGGATTGGTGCGGTGACCGTTACCGGTGGAGGAATCATCACCGGTGGACGTCGTTGGGGGCGATTAGCCACCGCCCGCAGTGCAGCCCGTCGCCGGACTTCGCTGAAGTCACGACGAGGATCCAGGCGTTCCTCCGCTGCGATCCGACAGTGTTCTCGCCAGGAGATGGCCATGGGTTAACCTCCCTGGGCAGCTCTTTTCAAGGAGCGTTGTCGCGAGAGTGTGGCCACTCGCCGCCTGAGCCTCTCGAGTTCACTCTCCAGTTCCTTGATCCGCCCGTCTTTGGCGTTGTTGGCCGCGACCCAGAGGGCGCTAGTTCGCTCCAGTTCCTTATATTTTCTCTCCAACGCCTCGCACTTCTGTCTCCAGTTAACCATATCGTGTTCCTCCCTCGTTCGGTGGTTATACCCGTCTGCCACACGGGCGTTCAAAAAAAGTTACAAACCAGAAAACTTCCAGCCTAATTTCTTTTTTCGATTTGATTATAAACTGTCTCAGGCTATCATATAAGCTATTAGATGTCAAGGTTTACTGCTTTTTTCATGTATAATAGCAAGAAATTCTTTACTTTCTCCGCCAGCATGCTAAATTACTAACCAACGACTAGTAAGGAGCGGCATGGGGTCGCTCTGTTTTTGTCTGGATCTTCAAAAGGGAGAGTTACATGACCAGGACAATTGTACTCATGCCGGGGGACGGGATTGGAAAAATCGTGTTGGCGGAGGCTATACGAGTCCTCCAGGCGGTTAGATTTGATGCCGAGTACGTGTTTGCCGACATCGGTTGGCGCCACTGGTGCACCGAGGGCAACCCGCTACCTGATCGTACCCTCAAGTTGTTGCGCCAGCACAAGGTCGGTCTTTTCGGCGCCATCACCTCCAAGCCGCAGGCAGAGGCGGCGGCCGAGCTGGCACCGGAGCTGCAGGACCGGGGTCTCCAGTATTACAGTCCCATCGTTGGCCTGCGGCGAGAGTTCAATCTGGATGTCTGCATCCGTCCCTGCCGTACTTTCCCCGGTAACCCGCTCAACTTTGTTCAGCGAGGATCGGATGAAAAGATCCTCGAACCGGAAATCGACGTGGTCGTTTTTCGGCAAAATACTGAGGGACTATATTGCGGCGTCGAGTGGACGGATCCGCCGGAGCAGGTGCGCAGGGCGTTCAGTACGCACCCGAAGTTCAAGTCCTTCGAGGGAGTGCCGGGCGAGGAGCTGGCGATCACCTGTCGTATCTTCACCCGAGCGGCTTGCGAGCGGATTCTGCGCGCTGCCTTCAAGTACGCGCAGAAGTTCGGCTACAAGTCCGTCACCCTCTGCGAGAAGCCCAACGTCATGCGAGCCACTGGTGGCATGTTCCGCGAGGTGGCCAAGGTCGTAGCGAAGGACTTCCCTGGGATCGCGCTCTGGGAGACCAACATCGATGCCCAGATGATGTGGTTGACCAAAAACCCCGCTGAATACGGCGTGATCGTCGCCAGCAACATGTTCGGTGACATCGGCTCCGATGGCTTCGCTGGCTTGATTGGCGGTCTGGGCTTTGCCGCCAGCGCCAACATCGGCCAGGACGTGGCGGTGTTCGAGCCCACCCACGGCAGTGCGCCCAAATACGCGGAGCTGGATCCGCCCATCGTCAACCCGTGCGCGATGATCCTCTCGGCGGCCATGATGCTGACTCATTTGGAGGAGCGGGAGATGGCCCAGCGCATTTACGAGGCCATTGGCGGGGTGATCAAGGAGGGCCGTGTGTGTACCTATGACATGCTGTTCCTCAAGGGCGGTCCCGAGGTGATCGAGCAAGGAGCAGCCACAACCGCCGAGATGACCAGCGCCATCATCGGGAAGTTGTCGACCTAGCCAACGTTCCTGATCCAAAAAGCTGCAAAGCGCTTTCCTTTACAGCTTATTTTTTTACTCTGGATTTTCCCTGAGTGAAGTTGAAGGACTGCAGTTCGACGGGCTCGTCATGGGCGAACCTACAATCGACAGACTTACAACTCCAACCGTGCCTGTTTTTCCTGCGGCTCAGCTATATCATCCTCTATTTCGACATCGGCCGCGTCTTTTTCCGGCAATTTATCAACTTCTGCCAACACCGCCGGGATTTTCTGAAAGTCATCTATTAGTGGTTGGCGATTGTTCGGATTATGTAAAGCAGCTGCTGGGTGATAAATGGGGTAAAAAACATAGCGTCCCAAGTTTTCTACTTCTCGCCGCATTGGTTTACCGCGTGCTTGAGAGATTTTCATATTAGGCAGGAAACGATCGAGTGAGTGACGGCCGAGAAGAATAATAAGCTTAGGGTCGACAGCATTCACCTGCTGTTGCAGATATGGCCAGCAAGCCTCGACTTCCTCGGGCAGAGGATCACGATTACCGGGTGGGCGGCACTTAACCACGTTAGCAATAAAGACATCTTCACGTTTCAGACCGATTGTCGCCAACAATTCCTCAAGTAGTTTCCCGGCTGGACCAACAAAGGGTCGGCCTAGCTCATCCTCTTTTTTACCCGGACCTTCGCCGATGAAAAGTAAATCAGCTCGTGGATTGCCTTCTCCTGGGACGGCGTTGGTGCGATTTTCATGCAGGGGACATAAAGTGCACTGGCTAATCTCGTCAGTAATTTTATTCAGGTTTGCCATATTGTTTCGATAATTTTTTCAAAGTCGGCAACAGCTTGTTATGAATTTTACCGTTGGTGGCAACGATACTAGTGCTTTTTAGATTCCACTCTTGACCGTGAAAATCAGTTACTTTCCCGCCTGCTTCTTTTACCAGCAAGACACCAGTGGCTAGGTCCCAAGTAGTCAGCCCGTCAATCATCAGGCTCTCGCAGCGCCCGGCGGCGACAAAGCCTAATTCAAGTAGAGCCGAGCCGAGCTGACGCAAACTTCGGCAGCGCAGCTTAAAAGCAGTATAGATGCGGGTTACTTCTTGGTAGTCTCTCTTCTTATGCCCGTGGCAAAAAAGCAGGATGGATTCTCTTAGCTTGTTTTCTTTGGACACCTTTATTCTTTTGCCGTTAAGGTAAGCTCCCTGTCCCTTTTCGGTAAAATAGAGTTCTTTGAGACGGGGAGCATAACCAACACCGGCTACTACTTCGCCCTTGTAAGCCAAGGAGATGGTTACGGCAAAGAGAGGGTTGCTCATAATGAAATTATTAGTACCATCGAGCGGGTCGATCAACCAGAGAAAATCGGATTTTTTGTCGATCAGGCCTTTTTCTTCACTGAGGATGCTGTGGCCAGGAAATTTTTTCTCAATTTGCTTAATAATAAAATGCTCTGATTTGAGATCAGTTTTAGTAACCAACTCGAGATTGGTTTTGCGCTGGATATCCTGGTGTCGAAGCTTGCCGTAGTCTTTTAGTAGTATCTTACTAGCATCTTTGACTGTTTTGATAAGAAATTTTTTGAACATAGTATTTTATTATGCAGGCGAAGTAAATCTTTCGATCCTAGTTTGGCGCCAAGCCCGATATTCTGCCAGAGAATAAGTGTTGAGGATGTTTTCTTTTTTGATTCCTGCTTTTCCTATAGCTCTAGCTGTTCTAGCATAAGGCCTCCAGCCGCTGACACCCAATGGTTTTTGATCTTTGATCTGCGGGTTGTCGTGGGTATCGGTACCCATAGACACCTTGACTCCACTAGCCGCTATAATTTGTAGTAGGGTGGAAGGATAATGGTCTAGTTGAGCAACATTTATTTCAATGGCCTTGTCGTGCTCTATTGCTAGATCAATCAACTCCTGCGACTGTTCTTCCGATAACCAGTCGTGACTTTTTCCCCACCAGGTAGCGCCAAAAGGATGTCCTAAAATATCAATATAGGGATTTTCCACTGCTTGGCGATATGCTGCCATTCTTTCTTCGCCTGACAAATCAGGTGGTTCGTGGATTGAAGCTACTACCACGTCTAACTGCTCAAGAACATGGTTACTAACGTCTGGAACACCCTCTGGTGATAAAGCTGTCTCCGTTCCGGCTAATACAGTTAGGCCAGGAAATTTGCCGCTCTCATTTAGGCGGTCGATTTCTACTTTTTGCGCTAGAATTCTCTGATCTACTTTTTCTTCTGGTCCTTGGGGCACGACCGTATCATTGGTGGCGTGGTCAGTAATAGAAATGTATTCAACCCCAGGCTTTTCACCTTCTTTAATACCAACGTGATCTTCAATATACCCAGCTAGTTCCTCCATAGTATATGTGCCACGGGGATCACCTGCCTCTCGGCTAGTCAATGTATGCATATGAAAATCACTGCGGAGGTCACGCAAGCTAGTGATGGTTTCTGATTGTTCTCTGGCTATGTCGCCTTGTTCCGGCCGTTCCCCATTCATATTAACGAGTTAAAATTCTCTTTTCCCAATTTAATTAACTTATCCAGGTAATCTAGCCCAGCATCTCTAAATTCTCCTAGGTCATTATGAGTAGAATCAGTATAATACAAGCTGTTGCAAACGACAATCATGGTGGCAGCGCGACATTTAGCTAAATAATACAGGGTATCTTTTTCTGATTTGTTAAGAGGTATCACAGCCTGATAGGCACTGAGTAATTCTGCAGTAGCGTTTTTCCAATCAGTCTGATACATACATAATTGGACAATCATGACGGCAATTTCACATACCCAATAAGAATAAACCGCATCACCGAAATCCAACACGGCTGTTAGTTTATCATTGTTAGCTAAAATATTATGAGCTGCTATATCATTATGAATATAGCCTCGTCGACACTTCATTAAAGCTGGCCGAATGATTTCCTGATATTCGGAGTAAACTGCCCTGATTGTCTGATGATCGATATCTAATTTATCAAGCTGAGGAAGAAATTTCTTTGTTTTGAGAAAATTTTTAGCGTCCCAATCATACTCCAAGCGTTCTTGACCCTGGGGTTGAAAATTTTGCAAGCACTTATCTAATTCGGCTGCAGTTTGCCCGATTTCTTTAATTAAGGAAATTGGAATTTGTTGCTGATAAATATTTTCTCCAGGTAGAAAAGAGATATAAGCTACTGGTTTATTTCCCAATTGAGAAGTAAAATTGCCATCAACTGTTTTGTATGCTTGGGGGACGGGTAGTCCGCCCTGGTTGACTTTGTTCATTAGTGAGAGCTCGAATTGGGTGCAGGCTATATTGTCGGCAGTATACATTTCATATATTTTAAGCACACCTTCACCTTGATCAGAGTTAATATAGATATTGGTATTATCAATGCCAGTAGTAAAAAGCTTGGCTTCATTGATTGTGCCAACCTGGTAGGGGATTAGGGCTTGTTCAATTTGTTGGCGAGAATATTTTTGGCGCATAAATTTTTAAATAATTTACCATCTAAAATATCTACTTATTTAAATCCCCGCCACTGTCTTATCAAGCAAGACAGTTTTTTCTTGGATTAGATCTTTTCCATCTGCTTTTACCACCCGCAAGATAAATTTGCCGGAGAGGAGGTTTGGATACCGTCTGAGTAGCCATTTCCTGACCGATGAAGGTAACAAGCGACGGGGAATGATACCGCCACCCATAAAGTTAAATTGCAATTGTTCAGTAGCGAAGCCGTGATTTTTTATCAGCTGTATCAGATCCTCAAATCTGAGAAATCGCAAGTGGGAATAATCAGGCGCATTGGCGTTTTCGTGTTTGGTATGAGACCAGTGAACAATACCGCCGCCCAGTAGCATTTTTAGTCGGTTACGGATGTCAAAGTGGTTGGGATAAGCGATGATCAGACACCCGTTAGCTTTCAGAACCCGTCGACTTTCTGCCAACAGGTGGTTTTGGTCAACTACGTGTTCTAAGACGTCCAACATCAAAATAATATCGTATTGAGAAGAATCAACTGGCCAAGGACTTTCGAGATCTGCTTTTATTGCTGTTAGCCCTCTTTTCTTAGCTTGGTCGATTGCTGTTTCATTGATATCCAAGCCGGTTACAGTGTGTCCTTGCTCGATTAAAGCGACGACCAATCTTCCATCCCCACAGCCGACATCCAAGATCCTCAGCTTTTTATCTGTCTGCGGGAAAATAGCTTTTATTTTAGCTAGAGCAGAGTCGTGTTCATAAAAATGCTCTCGGGCATGAAGTTTGGCTGAGCTTGATAATTGAGGCTGGGTTGGGTTTTTTTCATCATTCATCCTTTTCGCCATCCTTTTAGTAGTTTAATATCTTTAATCCGAGAATCAACCTTACCTTCTCCAGCCGGAGTTTCCACAATCATGTTGATCTCGCGCAACTTACTGTTTTTAGTGATGGCAGCAAACCCTGCTCGCCCTATTTTGCCTTTACCAACGTGCTCGTGACGGTCAATCCGGGCATTGAGATCCACTTGTGAGTCGTTGCCGTGCAGTAATTTTAGCTTCGCTAGCCCGATTGTTTGATCAAATTCGGCCAATGTTTTTTTAACACTAGCCGCTATTCGCAAATCATAGCCAGAAGCAAAAGCGTGCGCGGTATCGAAACAAACTCCGACACTCCGCGGTGTGTTTTTTAAAATATGGGCAACATCTCCAAACGAGTCGCCGATTATTTTACCCGCTCCGGCAGCTGTTTCGATTAAAAGTTTAGTCTTACCTTTATATCCAGCGAGAGTTTTATTAATACCTTTAATTGTTTGGGTCAAAGTTTTTTCTAAGCCAAGATCTTTGGCTGAACCCAGGTGAGTTATTACATATTGGGCGCCAATTTGTGTTCCCCGCTCAAGCTCCTGACGGACAACCGAAACGGAACCATGATAAATGCGTTGATTGTTGGATCCGTAATTAATAAAATAAGGAGTGTGAATATAGTAAGCAGTCAACTTATATTTTTTACACTCCGCTTTAAATTGTTTGATCAACTTAGCTGTCAATGCAAGAGGCTGGCCTCCACGTGGAGAGCGAGAGAAAATTTGAAAGCATTCACAACCGAGAATGTGCGCTCGGGCGGGGGCTTGGTCGATGCCACCAGCGATGGAAACATGAGCACCGAACTTCATGGTGAGTGATTTATTCCCTGATTAATAATTTTACAATGTCAGCGCGGGAGACAATACCAACTAGCTTATTTTTTTCGGTGACGGGGATAGGATTGATATGATGTTCTTCAATCAAGGTGGCTAGATTCTCCACCGTATCATCGACATCAATAGTGACAACTTGGTTGGTCATTATCTTTTCGGCGGTCATCCCTAGTATTTTATTTAAATCTTCTTCCACTTCAGCTGTGTCTTCCAGAAAGAGGGCGCTGTCAAGTAGCTGGATGTACATTGGGATATGAATTTTGGCTTTTTGCATGATTAAATCAGCTTCTGTTACCAGACCGATTACTTCATCTCCCTTTACCACTGGCATACCGGTGATATTATTATCGACTAACTTTTGGGCTACTTCCTTGACTGGCGTTTCAGCTTCAACAGCAATGACGTCAGTTTGCATTATTTCGGAGATTTTCATGGTTTTAAAATTATTTTTTATTTACGCAGTTTATTTTCCTACGCATTCCTTCCGCAACATCTCAAACACCTTTCGGTTCACTAGTAAACTACGTGCATAATCCCGATATTCATCCGACTGGATTTTTTCTAACATTTGCTTATCGTGTTGATAATGCCCAGTAGTGTGCTTTACTTCTTCCTCAAGCTCCTTAGTAGTTACTTCCACTTTTTCTTGTTTGGCAATTTCCCGCAAGATCAGGCCAAAAAGTGTTCTTTTTTCCGCCTTGGCTTTAAATTCTTTTTTCAAGTCGTCCTCAGTCTTTTTGATGCTTTCCAGGTATTTATCAAATTCTCCACCCGAAACAGCGACGTTGTCTTTGAGTTCGTTTAACATTTTTTCTGTTTCCGCCTGAACTAAAATTTCTGGTAGCTCTGCTTTAGTCTCAGCAGCAATCTTTTCCATGATGGCTATTTCCAGACGTGATTTTTCTTTCTCCTCTACTTCGGTCTGGAGATTATCTTTTATTTTCTGCTCCAGGTCAGCTATCCCCTTAAATTCTCCCAGTGATTTAGCAAATTCATCATCGAGCTTGGGTAAATTTCGCTGCTGCACATTGTTCATCTCCACTTTAAAGTCTACATCTTTATCAGCCAACTCTTTTTTGTGGTACTTTTTAGGAAAGCGTAAGGTGAATTCTTTTTTCTCTCCCGCCTTCAGGCCAATAATCTTATCTTCAAAACCAGGGACAAAATAGCCTTCGCCAATAATTAGGGGATGATTTTTGGATTCTCCTTGATCGATTGGAACTTTATTGAGAAAAGTATTAAAACTAATCTCAATGGCGTCACCTTTCTCGGCCGCTCGGTCTACTTTAGCCAACTTGGCTCGACTTTTTTGTAATTCTTTGAGTGCTTCGTCAACTTTCTTGACCTCAACAACAGTTTTTTTCTCAGTGACTTTAATGTTTTTGTAATCAGGTAATTCTATCGCTGGTAGGTACGAAACAGTCGCCTTAAAGGATAAAGGATTGTTGGGAGCCAGTTTGTCTATTTTTATTTCTGGTTGGCCAATAGCTTCGATCTTTTCTTGTTCTAAAGCTTTCACGTAGAATTCAGGCAGGGCCGAGTTAGTCGCTTCTTGCCAGAGCTTGAATTCACCTACTTGCTGGCTGACAATTTGGCGAGGTGCTTTGCCGGGGCGGAAGCCAGAAATTTTTACTTCTTTGGAAATAGTTTGGGCTGCTTTATCTAGATGAGGTTCAAGTTCCTTGGCAGTCACTTCGATTGCCAATTCGACTTGTGATTTTGGTAATTGTTTAGTGGTTACTTTCATGGTTTGGGTTATTTAAGCCAAAATTGCTAATGGCAAATTATATTTGACATTCCTTCAAACGCCTCCTTGTAAGGAGATGGTAACAATAAGTTTCTTTTATAGCAATCTTTTTTGAGGGTTTTTCTGCTGAATTTCTTTCTTTATTTTTTTGACGAGGTCAGCAGCACTTTTAATAGCATTTTGGGTTTCTGTCACCGAAATTCCAATGGTAACCTCGTATATTAGTTCATGCCGTTTCTTCATCTGTTCTTATTAAGATCTTAGCACTTTTTAAATCTTTAGCAGCTCTTATAATCAACCCGTCAATCTGGTCAAAACCAATTTTTTCTTTCTTAAGTAGCCTTTGCTTTACTAGATTTTGATAAATCATTTTTCCCTCCTATTAACATTATTTTTTTTTCACTTAGCACTGTCTTGGTAAAAGAATTTCCCCCTTTCTTTTCTTTATTTAAATCTTTCTGAGAATAAATATGGTAATTAATTTCTCGATCTAATTCTCTTTCTAATTTATTTATTTTCACGATAAGCTCATTTTCATCTGGTTGACCAATAATAAAGAGATCGATGTCGGAAATAGCCGCTTCTTTTCCTTTGGCATATGAACCAAAAATAAAAGCTTGGTCTATGTTTTTTATTTTTTTCAGTTGTTCTTTGATACTACCTTCCAGCCCAATAGTTTTATGAACAATGCTTTTTAATTCCTTATATAGAGGGTATGATTTGTTTAGAGAATAGTATTTAAGATTACCTTCTTTGGCTGAGGACAAAATTCCCTGACTTTCTAGATATTTTAGCTCTCGGTGAAGATTGCCTATTGATACTCCAAGTTTTTCTTTTAATTGTCGAATGTAAAAACGAGCTTGCGGACTAGTGAAATAAAGCCGCAGCAGCTTACTCCTTATTTGCGATTTGAAGATTGATAAAAATTGTATCATCTGTTCTTATTACTGAGAACAATCGTACTCTAAAATGAGAACGATGGCAATAGCTTTTATTTTCAAGCCAGTTTGCGGATTCCCCTTTTCAAGAATGGTATTTTGCGCTAAATTAACCCGACGTTCTTTATTACAAACTGTGCTCCCTGGGATGGGGCTTTTTTCACTTTCTACACAGGAGGAAATGATGGATTTTTTTGAAGTTGGTCGAGCGGCCAAAATGGTCACAGACAGTATCGATAGAATACGACACGATTGGCGGCCGACTGTTGGCGTTGTTCTTGGTTCGGGTTTGGGATTATTTGCTGACACTAAGTTGACTCAGCCGGTCTGCATTCCTTACGAGGAGATTATTGGTTTTGCCGTGAGTAAGGTCAAGGGGCACGCTGGACGGTTCGTGGCTGGGGACTGCGGTGGGGTAAGAGTCCTGGCTATGCAGGGTCGAGTGCACCTTTACGAAGGTCATCCCATCAGCCAGGTGGTGTTGCCGGTGCGGACGATGATCAAGCTGGGTTGTGAGGTAGTCATTATCACCTGTGCGGCGGGCGGGATCAATCCAGATTTTGACCCGGGTGATCTGGCGCTGATTACTGATCACATCAATCTCACCGGTCAGAATCCACTGGTGGGCGATAATGATAATCGGCTAGGTACCCGCTTTCCCGACATGTCGGAGGCCTATGACCTCGAGTTACGGGCGTTGGCTCACGAGCAGGCGCAGGCGTTGAGCTTCACTCTTCAAGAAGGCGTCTACGCTTGGTTTCTTGGTCCGTCCTACGAGACTCCAGCTGAAATCCGGATGGCACGCACCATAGGTGCTGATCTGGCCGGTATGTCCACCGTGCCCGAGGTAATTGCGGCGCGGCACATGGGCGCGCGCATTCTCGGCATCTCTTGCGTCACCAATATGGCGGCGGGCTTGCAAGGCGCACTTTCTCACGACGAGGTCAAGGAGACGGCCGAGCGGGTCAAGGATCGCTTTGTCGGCTTGCTGACGAGAGTCGTGACGGCGCTAGGGGAAGAGTAGTATTTTCAGGAGGAGACGCGAAGAGTTTTGAGGGAAACTCTTTTTTTGTTTACGAAGTCCTCCCTGCCGGCAGGGAGCAAACAAACAAACAAAGGGCGCAGCCCTTTATTACCAAATACCACCAGTGATTAGACTGGCGGCAGATTTTAGCGGAATGGATAATCCAACGCTATTCTTTGAGCTGTTTTTTCAAATCTTCCACCATCTCCACTGGCGTTGGATCCTGGCCGTATTCCAGAGCTAGATAATAAGCAATCCAGTCTCCCAGGTTGAGGCCGTAGAATGTTTTCTCTATGGTGTTTGATCCTTCAAGATCAATAATTTCCACTGGGATTTCTTTGTCTCGCCATAGCTTGGCAGTTATTTCGATCCGTTTAAGATTGCGAGGGTGTTCGTCTGGGTCACGAAAGATTAGGACGGAGAAATTGTTTTTGGGATTAGTACCACCTAGCATTTCATTATGGTTTAACTCGGGAAAGTCATTGTAGAAGGCAAAGGTTTTTGCGTTTTCGTTAAGCTTGATTTTAATAATCCGAGCCATGCTGGCGCCATATTTAGTGGTGGAGTAGGTGATCGGAGTGGTGTCAGCAATTTTTTGGGCGATAGCTTTCCCTTTTTCCTCCTGATCAATATTTTCTAGAAACGCGGCTAGCTTTTTAATATCTTGACTGATGCCTTTAATTTTACCGGCATTAGCTAGCACTGATAGCATGGAGGTAAAGACGTAGCCAGTAGCATAGCGGGGCTGGAAAGCGGAGCCATCATCTGGATATTGGACAAAGGGGACATTATCTTGCTGGCACATGGCAATCACTTTTCCAGTTTTAGCCAAGCCAATCAATTGGTATTTTTTGACTTTAGCCTTTTGGTAGCACTCAACCGGCTCTTCCGTGTTGCCCGAGTAGGAAGAAATAATCACCAAGCTATTTTTATTGGTTGAAGCCGGCAAGTCGTAATCTCTAATGACAGTGATGGGGATGTGTTGGTCAGTTGTTTCAAGATATGCTCTAACAATATCAGCGGGCAAGGCTGACCCACCCATACCGCAAATGATAACGTTGTCGAAATCCCATTCTGCCTTTATATCTTTGGCAAATTCCAGGGCTTTAGTAAATTGCTGCGGAAAATCAAGGATGACTTGGCGCATGTTAGATTTGTCGAGGGGATTAATCATTATTAGAAATAAATTACTAGTGAAATAATAATAGCTTATTACGCTGGAATTTTAAAGGCTAGAAGTGACCGCCAATATTTAAATGTTGACTAAATTATCCATTAATGTTATAGAAGGTGGTTGCTGATAACCTAGTTTTCCCGGAAATGGGGAGGACATTGCCAAAAGGAGACGGACATGCGGTATTTCATGAGAACGGTAGTAGTGTTACTGGTAGTGGTTGTAGTAGCTGTGCTGTTTGACTGGGCGCACCATCATGTTAAAGGTGAGTGCGGGGTGGATCGAGTGGTGCGAAGTGTAAAGCAATGGCAGCGCCAGCGGCAGTTGGTCAAGGTGTCCCAGAAGAGATTCGAGGAGCTCTTCCGGGAGATCTGCCCTGAGCTGCTGGTGATCCCAGGAGTCCCCTGGAAGAAGGTGTACGCTGATCTCCTACACCAATTCGACAGGCAGTTGATCGACGAGGCCTTCGTGCGCGAGCTGCTGGGGCAGTTGAAGAAGCGCACGACCACCTACGACGGCCAGAACTTCTATGGCTTCAAGGATCCGAGCGGGAAGTCGTCGGAGCCGGACAAGCCGATCGATCCCAGCGTGGTAGCACGTGAGAAGATCTCGGTCAAGTTCTACCTGGACAACGCCGAGTTCTACTCCAGCCGGATCTTCCGCATTTTGACCAAGCAGAATAAGGTCAAGTTTGCGGGGGAGATCACGGAGAAAGGTTACTCGTTCGAGGCGCTCCAGAGCATGACCCAGCGGGAGTTTTTCACTATCTGCGCGGATGGAAAGACGGACAAGCCCAACGCTCGCATCAGGAAAGGTGATAGATGGTGGATCCCCGAGAAGCAGCTCCGGCAGATCTCGCGGATCCTCTCGATCGCTCACCGTTTCCGTGACCACCGTGGCCAGCAGCGTCAAGTTACCGCTCACCTCGACCTCAAGCAATACACCACTGGCTTCCCGACGATCAACTTGCTGCCCGACGGCACAGTGTTGAGTGACGGCAAGAGCATTCTGCAGGTCGGCCGAAAAAAGCTGACGGTGCGAGAGGTGGAGGGCAAGCTGGTGGAAAAGGGGGCGGTGTCGCAGTACGTACTCAAGGGGAAAGTGCTCTTTGAGTGGCGAGGTCGGGAATGTAACTACAACAGCTACGGCCCCTGCAGCTTGACCGAGGAAGGGAGCGTTTTTGTCGAGGAATCCACTGGTCGCGATATCCTTGATGTGGTTGTCGATCGGGGCAGCTACTCCATGGAGACCTCCGCTGGCAAGCTCTTTCGGAAGATTACACCGGGTCGAGTGGAGGACAGCGCGGGACGGGTAATCACCAATGCGGACGACCTCGGCATCAAGTTCCAGCAGCAAGTATTGATCGGTGGTCGGAAGATGAGCGCCTACCCCGATCTCAGCGCCTTTGTGGAGGTCAACCCCTTCACCCGCAAGCTGGCTGGTGACGTTGCTGCTCCCTACAGCAACCGCTGTGAGCGAGCTCAGGCACTGCTCGCTTTCACTCAGAGCTTTCCCTATAAGGAGTTCATGATCCCGGGCGGAGTGAAGACTCCCAAGGACTCCTATCTTTCCCAGGAGATGGACTGCGAGGACGCCAGCGTCAAGCTGGTGTCGCTCTGGACGGCGGCCGGGTTCAAGGCCGGTTTCCTCTGGTTGCGTCCCAAGCGAGGGGACAAAGGCCACGCGGCACCGTTGCTGGCTGAGTCAAGTGGCTGCTCGGGCGATGGTATCCCCTATGGCGGCCAGACCTGGCTTTACGCTGAGGCTACTGGTCGCGGCTGGCGGGTCGGACAATATCCCGGCTACAATCGGAAGTACTGGAAGCACCTCTTCCAGCCCTACGGTAAGGTACCGGTTCCGCTCAAGCGCTGATGCACCTTACGACCGCCGGGCGCTACCGTTCAGTTTTGGGTGCTTTTTTGAGGGAGATATTGGATAGCTTAAGGTTTCTTTTTAATGTCTTCTCTAGTGAGGTTTTGCCATTTAAGTGTTTAAATCTCTGGCAGCAATCAGTA
>Ga0180009_10000286_pt1 | contig 72153 bp, 66 predicted proteins | sample OS_PC_MetaG_FD_123537 | JGI IMG/M metagenome (GOLD analysis project Ga0180009, IMG submission 123537) | Groundwater microbial communities from the Aspo Hard Rock Laboratory (HRL) deep subsurface site, Sweden - OS_PC_MetaG | ecosystem: Environmental > Aquatic > Deep subsurface > Groundwater... | reverse complement strand
GCGAGAAGGTCTCTGGAGCAGAGATCAAGGCAGATTCGGGGCAGCGCCGTGCAGCTGCATGTGGTGTGGAATGTGGAGCTTAAACTCAAGTGGATTTTGTCTTGACTATGGGGTCCACTTTACATGGTGTGCTGTCGCAGTCGGCTATCGAACTGGTAGAGTGTGTATATCTGCTTCAGCCCTACACCCGGCCTGAAGCATTTGCCAGCGGCGTCAAGCTGTTGAAAAGGTCGCATATAGGGAATGAGACGGAAAAAACTGGTGACCTCAAGCAAGCGCAGAGCCCTTTCCCGATTGTGGATTTCTAGTCCTCGATTGATGAGCCGATTTAGCTGCTGCTGGGGAGTGAGAGCTGGTTTACTGAAGCGCATCACACTGCACCCAGGCTTGCAGAAGATGGCAGTTTCAGGCTTGCATAAAAAAACCCGCTCGATTTGAGCTTGTGAATCGAAATCCACAGAGGCTTGGCGGGTCTGTTGTGAACAACTATACGATAACTTGTATGTTCGCGCAAGTTAAACTTTAGTGAAGTGGTAGTCGCCTGCCTGCTACAATCTTTTGCATTCATAGTGTCAGACAGATTGGCATTGCTCGCTTTGCATGTCTCAATGATACTGTCGCACCCCTGCCTGATTCCTTTCATGTTCTGCACTCTAAACTCGAATTGGCTTGAGCATCAAGCCATTGTTGGGTCGATTGAGCCTTGTGCCGGAAATGCTTTGTTCTTGTTCACTGGAAGCGGAGTAAAGTCTAAGTGATCACCAACACATTGAGATGTGTGCCACGAAGACGCCATGATTAACTCCCTGTGATATATCCCTATGATAATCCTATCATCGATCGCGCAGTTGATGGGCAGCTTTTTTGATGCGGGTGATGTCGGTGATTAGGCCAAGCCGCAAGGCGAGCCACCAGTGGTAACTCGCTGTGCGGGGATTGGCAGAGACAATGCTTTGCAGACCAGGCAGGGTGTCTGAGCTGGTTCGGGGCTGCCTGCTGGTTCGGGGCCTGCAGCTTGCTGCGCGATTGTCTGCTTGTCAGCTTGTCTCTATCCCATCTATCACCGCGCCGGTTACTGGCCGATTACTGGCCGCCTACTGGCCGGTGCGGGCAAACTCCAGGTAGGCAAGCAGGGCTCCCAGCAGCAAGCGGGTCGATTGCTGACGATTGATCACGCCGGCCTGGCGCAGGTCATTGAGTGCCGGTCGCACGCAGCGCAGATAGGCCCCCAGTGATTGCGATTGATCCTTGAAATCACAGGGGATTTCCGGAAACACGATGGATTCGCCGGCATACACCAGCGGCAGGCGGTTGTGGATGCCGCCCGGCCAGGTCACATCCAGTCGCGCCAGCGTGCGCTGGCCCAGCCCATGGATCTGTTCCAGTGTGTGACTGGAGTTGGTGGCGGCACCGCTGACCACCGGCATCAGGCTGGGGGTGCCGCCCAGCGGGGTGACACTGACCATGGCACCGATGCCGGAACGGTTGACGCGACCCTCATCGGTGAGGTCCTTACTGCCGACCAGATTCACCCGCACCCAGTGTCCGGGATCATTCTGGCTGGCCAGCTCGATGCTGAGGCTGCCATCGCCGGGTTCGGCACCGGCCCAGGTCAGGCCAGCAGCAGGGTTGCCTGGTTCAACCGGCCGGAATATGGGCCAGGTGGTGGCGATGCCGGCAAACGGGCCACCGAGATTGACCCCACGCGCGGTGTAGGGCAGCAGTGGAAACGGTGCTGGCCAGTCCATGTTGGAGGCAGTGACCAGATCGATCAGGCCGTCGCGGTTGAGGTCGCCGATGGCAAAACCCTGCACGTTGCGCCGCAGGTGATCGGTGGAACCGGCCAGTGCCAGTTCATCGCGCTGGAAGCCCGCCTGGCCATCGTTGCTGAGTATGCTGCCCGGGTTGGACGATTCCACAAACGCGCCGATGTCAAACCCGCCGTGATACAGCACATCGCTGTCGCCGTCGTTGTCGTAGTCGGCGATGGCGGCACCCCAGCCGAATGGCGTGTTGGCGATGGCTCCCTGACCGGGGTTGACGAAACTGCCGTCACCCTGACCCAGCAGCCACTGCGATGCGGTGAAATTCTGAAAGCCTGCGGCCAGTTCCAGGCTGGTGCCGAGGAATTGACCGAAGTTGGTGGCAAACAGATCCACTGCGCCATCGTGGTTGAGGTCACCAAACGCCATGCCCATCCAGCCGCCAATCAGATCGTTGAGACCGGAGCTGGCCGTGGTCTCGCTGAACTGGCCGTTGCCGTCGTTGCTGAATACCCGGATGCGACCGACATCCAGTCCGCCAAACACACTGCCGGGACGCGGGCCCTGATCGTCGGCATTGAGCAGATCCAGGTCGCCGTCGTGGTCTATGTCCACCAGCGCCACCGCCCAGGTCAGACGACCGCTGCCAGTGATGCCGCTGCTGACTGAGGCGTCGACGAACTGCTCGCCGCCCAGATTCATGAACAGCTGATTGTCCTGCAACTGGTTCACTGCGGCCAGTGAGTTCAGCGGCACGCGGTCGATCCAGCTGTAGCTGTTGGCCACTGCAAGATCCAGCCAGCCATCGTTGTCCACATCGCCAAAACTGCAGCCGCCGGCATCCCGGCTGCCGCCGTCAGTACCGCTGCTGGCAGTGATGTTGCTGAAACTGCCGTCGCCATTGTTCAGATACAGCAGGTTGCTGCCAAAGCCGGTGACGTAGAGATCGTCGTAGCCATCGTTGTTGATGTCGCCAAAACAGACGCCGGTGCTCTGCAGATGGGCCGGATCATCCTGACCGGTGACTCCGGCACTGGCGGCAACGTCAACAAAGCTGGTGACGCCGGTCTGTGCCAGCTGATTGGCAAACAGGCTGTTGGCGGTCTGATTGGTGGAATTGGTGACGAACAGGTCCAGGTCGCCGTCGCGGTCGTAGTCAAGCACGGCGATGCCGGGATTGCCGGTCGCCTTGGTTGGCACCAGCGGCCCCTCCACCGGTGGTCGAAACACCGGTAGCAGCTTGATGTCGTCCCACAGCGGATCATACAGACCCGGCGCATTGCTGTAGGCAATGCCGGCTGTGCCTGCGGCGACAATGTCGGTGTAGCTGACCTGGCCGCCACTGGCAGAGCTGGTCTGTGCGGCGAGCACAAGCCCCAGACCGGCGGCAATACAGCTGTTCAGGATGGTTGCTTTGTTCATGTCGTTACCTCTCTTGGTAGTTATTATGATTGAGGGTTTGCATGTCTTTCCCTTGGTTTACGATGTCATTGTCATGACAGCGATTTCAGGCATCCTGCCAGAGTTGCCGTCCATGAGCCGGTCAGTTCCTGCGGCCTGTCAGCGGCCTGCGCGCCCCGCAGCGAGGCAGGCTGGTAACAGTTTGTGCAAAGGCGATTGCCGCCATGCGCAGGCAGAGTTGGCATGCTGCATGATGGGGCTGAGCGCTAGGTTGGAAGCGAAATGTAAACCCTGAGGTGCGCAGGCCGTGGGAGACTGCCGCTGCCTCATGATCACTGACTGCAGCCGACCGGATTTGGCTACGGCAATTGCTGACATGATTTGTCAATACGGTGATCAGGCTGCCGGCTGGCAAGATTTTTCTCATTATTGGACCTGCTGCTTGGGCAGTGCCTGAGCCTGCGACAGGCACAGACGGCTGCAGGCCCGATTCTATACCTGATACTTAAGTCTTACAAGCGCTTTGAGTGCAGACCTGGTCACAGCAGACATTCAATCTCCTGCTGCAGCGACCACGTCCCGCGCCAGCTGTGCTGCCAGTCCGGTGTAGCCGGCCGGGGTCAGTTGCAGCAGGCGCTGGCGATCGGCAGCGGGCAGCTCCAGCTTGCTGATGAACTCGCGCAGCGAGGATTCGGTAATGCCCTGGCCGCGGGTCAGTTGCTTGAGCTGCTCATAGGGTTCCGGCAGGCCGTGCCGGCGCATGACCGTCTGCACCGCTTCCGCCAGCACCTCCCAGCTTTGCTGCAGATCGCGGTTCAGGGCTTCCTCATTCACTGCCAGCTTGCCCAGTCCCTTGTGCAGCGCCTGCCAGCCAATGCTGCAGTGGCCAATGGCGGTACCCAGACTGCGCAGCACGGTGGAATCGGTCAGATCGCGCTGCCAGCGCGAAACCGGCAGCTTGGCGGACAGGTGACCAAGCATGGCATTGGCCAGACCCAGATTGCCCTCGGCGTTCTCAAAATCGATCGGGTTGACCTTGTGCGGCATGGTCGAGGAACCGACTTCATCGGCCACCAGTTGCTGGCGGAAGTAGCCCAGCGAGATGTAACCCCAGATGTCGCGTGCCAGATCGATCAGCACGGTGTTGCTGCGGCACAGCGCGTCGGCGTACTCGGCGATCCAGTCGTGTGGCTCGATCTGCGTGGTGTGACTGTTCCAGTGCAGGCCCAGCGCTTCGACAAACTGCTGCGACAGTTGCAGCCAGTCCAGTTCCGGACAGGCGATGACATGGGCATTGTAGTTGCCCACCGCGCCGTTGAGCTTGCCGCAGATGGCGACCGCCTGCAGCGTGTCGCGCTGGCGGCGCAGGCGCTGCAGCACATTGGCAATCTCCTTGCCCAGCGTGGTCGGGCTGGCGGTCTGGCCGTGCGTGCGCGACAGCATCGGCAGCTCGGCATACTGCCCTGCCATGCTTGCCAGCTGCTGTTCCAGCTGCCCCAGCGCAGGCAGGATCAGCTGTGCTCTGGTTTCGCTCAGCATCAGCGCATAGGCCAGGTTGTTGATGTCTTCCGAGGTGCAGGCAAAATGAATGAACTCGGTGGCCGGCAACAGGGGTGCGTGTTTGGCCAACTGTGCCTTCAGGTGGTACTCCACCGCTTTGACATCGTGGTTGGTGCGTAGCTCGATGGCTTTGATCGCGGCAGCATCCTCCAGCCCGAAATCGTTCAGCAGCTGCTGCAGAAACTGCTGGCTGGCAGCATCGAATGCGGCCAGTTCGGGCAGGCCGGGTGCCGCCGCCAGGGCCTGCAGCCAGCGCACCTCGATCTGGTGGCGCTGGCGGATCAGGGCGTATTCGCTGAGCAGGCCACGCAGGGCGGCGGTTTTGTCGGCGTAGCGGCCATCGACCGGGCCGACAGCGGTCAGTGCCTGCAATGGCAGTTTGGCTTGAGCATGGTTCATGGCTGACATTTTAGCGGGTTTTGCCTGAGCAATGAGCCCGGAAGCACGGTACGACGCAACCACGACAAAGCCGGACGCCCGGGTCGGCGCAGACCAGGCCAGCGTTTATAATGGTTGCTGCAGTGTAGGCGATGCCGCCTGCACCCATATCCAGCAAACCATGGAGCAAGTGATGACAGAGCAAGCGGATGCCGCCGGCGATTGGCGCGAAGAGCGCGACAGCATGGGCGCCTTGCAGGTGCCGGCAGCGGCCCTGTATGGCGCCCAGACCCAGCGGGCGGTGAACAATTTTCCGATCAGTGACCTGCGCATGCCGCGCGCGATCATCCGAGCGCTGGGGCTGATCAAGCAGGCGGCTGCACGCAGCAACCAGCAGCTGGGTCTGCTGGATGCCAGCCTGGCCGACGCCATTGCTGCTGCCGCAACGCAGGTGGCTGCAGGTGACCTGGATCAGCACTTTCCCATCGATGTGTTTCAGACCGGCTCGGGTACCAGCAGCAACATGAACGCCAACGAGGTGATCGCGCATGTGGCGGCGAATGCCGGCACTGCAGTGCATCCCAATGATCACGTCAACATGAGCCAGAGCAGCAACGATGTGATTCCCACCGCGATTCAGGTCGCCGGCTGTCTGCTCGCACACGAACAGCTGCTGCCGGCGCTGGCGCACTTGCAGCACACCCTGGAGCGCCGTGCCGGTGAGCTGGATCAGGTGGCCAAGACCGGTCGTACCCATCTGATGGACGCAATGCCGGTGACGTTTGGCCAGGAGTTGGCCTGCTGGGCCGCACAGATTGCCAGCAACCGCGCACGCATTGAATCGTCGCTGCACCGGCTGGCGGCATTGCCGCAGGGCGGCACCGCTGTGGGCACCGGCATCAATGCCCACAGCGGGTTTGCCGCAGCCTTCGCAGCCCAGATCACCCGCCTCAGCGGGTTTAATTTCCGCGCTGCCGGCAACGCCTTTGAGGGCATCAGCAGCCAGGATGCGGCGGTGGAGTTGTCCGGACAGCTGAAAACACTGGCTTGCAGCCTGATGAAGGTCTGCAACGATCTGCGCTGGATGAATTCCGGGCCTCTGGCCGGCTTGGGTGAAATCGAGTTGCCGGCGCTGCAGCCGGGCAGCTCTATCATGCCGGGCAAGGTCAATCCGGTGATCCCCGAGGCGGTGTGCATGGTCTGTGCCCAGGTGATCGGCAACGACGCCACCATCACCGTGGCGGGCCAGGCCGGCAACTTCCAGCTCAACGTGATGCTGCCGGTGGTGGCCTACAACCTGACCCAGAGCCTGGATCTGCTGGCCAATGCCAGCCGCGTGCTGGCCGACAGCGCCATCGCCGGTTTCAGTGTGCGTGCGGACAACGTGCAGCAGGCGCTGGGGCGCAATCCGATTCTGGTCACGGCACTGAATCCGGTGCTGGGCTATGAGCTCGGCGCAAAAATCGCCAAGCAGGCCTATCAGCAGAACCGTCCGGTCAAGGAGGTTGCGCTGGAGCTGTCCGATCTGGACAGTGCCACGCTGGATCGCCTGCTGGATCCGCTGACGCTGACCCAGGGCGGCATTCAGGGTTGAGTGCCCCTGCACACCAGCACCAGATCCGGCAGCTGGATGCGCGACTGATCAATCAGATCGCTGCCGGCGAAGTCATCGAGCGACCGGCTTCGGTGGTCAAAGAACTGGTTGAGAACAGTCTGGATGCCGGTGCCAACCGCATCCAGGTGGAGATCGAGCGCGGCGGCATGCGCAAAATCCGCGTGCGTGACAACGGCTACGGCATTGCCGCAGATGATCTGCCGCTGGCGCTGGCGGCCCATGCCACCAGCAAGATTGCCTCGCTGGACGATCTGGAGGCGGTCGCCAGTCTGGGCTTTCGCGGTGAGGCGCTGGCGTCGATTGCCTCGGTGGCCCGGTTGACCATTGCCAGTCGTCAGCGCGATGACCAGCGCCATGGCTGGCAGATCGAACCCGGCGGCCAGACGCCAGTGCCCAGCGCCTGTGCCGAGGGCACCGACATTGAAGTGTGCGATCTGTTCTACAACACCCCGGCCCGGCGCAAGTTCATGCGCACCGAACAGACCGAATTCCGTCACATCGACGAATTGATCAAGCGCCTGGCGCTGGCGCGCCCGGATGTGGATTTCGTGCTCGAGCACAATGGCAAGACCGTGCGCCAGCTGTCCGCCTCGGCGCTGCTGTCGGCACAACAGGCCGAACAGCAGCGGCTGGCACTGGTCTGCGGTAAGGCGTTTGTTGAGCAGGCGCAGCAGATTGATGCCCAGGCCGGTCACGGCCAGCAGGCCGGTATGAGCCTGCGTGGCTGGATCGCACGGCCGACCTTTTCCCGCCAGCAGGCGGACATGCAGTACTTTTTTGTCAATGGCCGACTGGTGCGCGACCGGCTGGTGGGGCATGCGATTCGCCAGGCCTACAAAGATGTGCTGTATCACGGACGTCACCCGGCCTATGTGCTTTACCTGGCGCTGGATCCGGCTGCGGTGGACGTCAATGTGCACCCGCAGAAGCATGAGGTGCGCTTTCGTGAGCAGCGCCAGGTGCACGATTTCCTGTTTGCCAGCCTGCATCGACGCCTGGCGGCGCAGCACGACGCCGCCACCAGCATGGCACAGACACCGGATGCAACGGCGGCAGCTCGTCTGCAGGTGGGCCATCGCAGCGTGGCGCTGTCGGGTGCTGGTGCACTGGGACGCAGCGGTTCAGCGGCGCTGTTTGCCCAGCGTCATGCGCACACGCAGGTCATGCCGCAGCCTGGCGGCAGCGCCCGGCACATCGCGGACGCGGCAGCGGCCTATGCCTATCTGACGCAGTCATCGGCGCAGTCAATGGCCGAGCCGGGCGCAGATGCCGATGCCAATGACAAATCGGATGCAGCACTGGAGGTGGACACTTCCATGCCGCCGCTGGGCCATGCGTTGGCCCAATTGCAGGGCATTTATGTGCTGGCCGAAAACGCCCACGGACTGGTGCTGGTGGACATGCACGCCGCACACGAGCGGGTGACCTACGAGGCGCTCAAACAGGCCCATGCCCAGGCCACGCTGCAGGCACAGCAATTGCTGCTGCCGCAACAGATTGCGGTCAGTGAACGTGAGGCCGAGGCGGTGGAACAGTTTGCCGAACAGCTGCAGGCGTTCGCGCTGGATGTGGTGCGCAGCGGGCCGGAGTTGGTCAGCGTGCGCGCATTGCCGCAGTTGCTGGCTGGTGCTGACATCGAGACGCTGTTGCGCGATGTGCTGGCAGAGCTGTTGAGCCTGGAATCCAGCACGCTGCTGGAGCAGCAGGCCAACGAGGTGTTGTCGAGCATGGCCTGTCATGGCTCGGTGCGCGCCAACCGCAAGCTCAGTGTGGACGAAATGAACGCGCTGCTGCGGGCCATGGAAGCCACCGAGCGCAGTGATCAGTGCAATCACGGCCGACCCACCTGGCTGCAGTTGGATCTGGCCACGCTGGACAAGCTGTTTCTGCGTGGTCGCTGATCTGCGCAAGATGCCTGAACCGGGGCGTGGGCAATCGGTCTGGCCACTGGTCTGCATCATGGGGCCCACCGCCGTGGGCAAGACCGAACTGGCCATGCAGGTGGTGGATACGCTGGCGGCAGACGGTATCGCCTGCGATCTGATCAGTGTCGATGCAGTGCAGGTGTATCGCGGGCTGGACATAGGCAGCGCCAAGCCGGATGCGGCCACACTGCAGCGCTATCCACACGCACTCATCGACATCCGTGATCCGCTGCAAAGCTATGATGCCTGGCAGTTCTGCAGCGATGCGCTGAATTTGCTGGAGCAGTGCCGACAACAGCGACGCGTCCCGGTACTGGTCGGTGGCACGATGTTTTACTTTCATGCCCTGTTGCATGGTCTGGATGCCTTGCCCGCAGCCGATGCGCAGCTGCGCAGCCGACTGCAGCAGCGCGCCACCGAGCAGGGCTGGCCTGAGCTGCACAGCGAACTGGCGCGGCAGGATCCGGCGCTTGCCGCCAGAATTCATGTCAACGACGCCCAGCGCATCGCCCGCGCCCTGGAAATTGTCGGGCAGCCTGATCGGCCGGCATCGGGTCGACAGCCGAACGCAATGCCTGGCCTGGATGCAGGCTGGCGACCACTCAAGTTTGTCCTGCACGATCTGGCACGGGCCGCACTGCATGCCCGCATCCGCCGACGCGCAGAAAGCATGCTGGCGGCCGGCTTGCTGAATGAAATCCGTGCATTGAAAAAGCACTACGATCTGCGCAGTTTGCCGACCAGCATGCGCGCGGTGGGCTATCGCCAGGCCTGGCGGGCCGTGCATGAAGCGCTTGCTGAATCAGAAGTTGTTGATATAATTGCGCAGGCGACTAGGCAACTGGCCAAGCGGCAACTCACCTGGCTGCGCAGCGAAGCCGGTGCTATATGGATAAACCGACATTGGAATCAATGTCATACATTAGTCGCAATGAGGGTTAAAAGCGAAATCAGTTACCCTATATCTCTGGTCTGAATGCCATGAGTGTGCGCGAGTGACGCCTAGGACGGGTTGTTGATTGTGCATTTGGATAAACTGTGATATCAAGGATACAGCTGTCGGAATCCGTCATGGACGCGTTTTCCTGAACGGTTTAAATTTAAACGGAGAATGATCAATGAATAAGGCACAATCACTGCAAGAGCCTTACCTCAATGCCTTGCGGAAGGAAAGGGTGCCAGTGTCCATTTACCTGGTGAATGGCATCAAATTGCAGGGTCAGATCGATTCGTTCGATCAGTTCGTGGTGCTGCTGCGCAGCGCGGTGAATCAGATGATCTACAAGCATGCCATTTCCACCATCGTTCCTGCACGCAACGTGAAGCTGCCGTACGAAAACGGCAATGCCGACGATTCCGGAGCTGAAGATATCCAGCCGCAGGATTGATCTGCACGACAACTTGATCATTCGCGGCGCTGATCTGGCTCCAGGCTGATCCGGTTCTGATCAGGTCGTTAAGCTGCAGTGTTGTTGTCAACTGTGCTGACTGCTGCCAGTTGCGGGCCATCCTGCGCTATACTGGCAGCACAGGCATTGCTGCTGCTGTGAGCAGTTGCCCTGTTGCGACCGCGCATCCGGCATGGCTTCCGTCATCTGGCTTACAGCAGTCATTGGTGCCGGAGAGTACACTTGCTGTACCATGCCAGGCATATCAATATGATTGTCTGCACACACCGTTATGAAACTGCATGTTTGAATCCCGTGAACGTGGTTATCGTGCGCTGCTGATTCTGGTCTCAGAACAGCATGTCCGGCACAGTCAACAGCATCAGCATGAGTCCACTGCTGAATTCCGGGAACTGGTCAATGCCGCCGGCGTGACCACCGTGGCCACGGTGGCCGCGCCGTTGCGGCAGTCGCACGCCGGCACGCTTATCGGCAAGGGCAAGCTGGAGGAAGTGCGCCAGGCTGTTGTCGATGCCGAGGCCGATCTGGTGCTGATCAACCGTGAGCTGACGCCTGTGCAGGAGCGCAATATCGAGCGGGCCGTTTCCTGCCAGGTGCTAGGACGCACGGCGCTGATCCTGGACATATTTGCCCAGCGGGCCGCCACCTACGAGGGCAAGCTGCAGGTCGAGCTGGCGCAGTTGCGACATCTTTCCACCAGGCTGGTGCGTGGCTGGACCCATCTGGAGCGGCAAAAGGGCGGTATCGGTCTGCGCGGGCCCGGCGAGACCCAGCTGGAGACCGACCGGCGCCTGCTCGGTGAACGCATCAAGCAGCTTAAACTTAGACTGGCTGCCGTGGACAAGCGCCGTCAGGCCGGCAGAAGCCGTCGCCAGCAGGGGCAGGAGCCGGTGGTCGCGCTGGTCGGCTACACCAATGCCGGCAAGTCGACACTGTTCAATCGCCTCACTGACTCCGACGTGCTGGTCGAAGACAAGCTGTTTGCCACGCTGGATCCCACTGTGCGTCGCTGGAGTGCGCCGGAACTCGGCACCGTGCTGCTCAGTGACACGGTCGGCTTTGTCAGTGAACTGCCGCATGATCTGGTGGCAGCCTTCCGCTCCACCCTGCAGGAGGCCAGAGAAGCGGATCTGCTGCTGCATGTGATTGACGGCGCGGATGCCGAGATGCAGCGGCACATCGACGATGTCGAGTCGGTGCTGCGCGACATCGACGCTGATCGTGTACCGGTCCTGAAAGTGTTCAACAAGGCCGACCGCAGCGGCGCCGCCATCGGCATCCATCAGGACAACAAGGACGAAACGGTGTCAGTGACGATCAGTGCCACCAGCGGTGCCGGACTGGACGATCTGGCACGTGCGGTCAATCAGCGTCTTGGCATCGGTCGGGTGCGTGGACACATGCATATTCCATTCGCGGCGGCGGAGCTGCGCGCCAGACTGTTCGCACTGGATGCCATTGAAGCCGAGCATGAAAACGATGCCGATGGTTTCAATGTCAGTGTCAACATCGCTGACTCCACTCTGCAGCAGTTGAGTCGATTGCCGGGTGAGGCTGGTAAAGTGGCGGCACAGTCACTATTTGATAGTCACTGAATGCTGCAGTCACCAAGATACGCTGCTGCATTGCTGCTACCATAAACTGCTGTGATGGCTACAGCGAAAGCGCTCACGTGGTGGTCAATTCACGACCTGTCGCAACAGATGAAATCATTGCATTCTCAAACTTTAACGGAGCATCAACATGCCCTGGAATGAACCTGGCAAAGGCTCGGGTAATGGTCAGAAAGACCCCTGGAACAAAGGCTCGTCGCAGCCGCCTGATCTCGATGAGGTGTTTGCCAAGCTGCAACGCAAGCTGAAAGGCGTGTTCGGCGGCAATTCCGGCGGTTCCGGCAACCGCGGCGGCGGCAGTGGCGGCGGTGGCTTTGCCGGCTTCGGCATCATCGCCGTGATTGCTGTGCTGCTGTGGATTCTGGTGACCACACCGCACGTGGTGGATCAGGCCGAGCGCGGTGTCGTGACCCGTTTTGGTGAATTCGTGCGAGTGACCGAACCGGGTCTGAAGTTCACCTGGCCAGCGCCGATCGAGCGCATGTACAAGGTCAATGTCAGCAGTGTCCGCTCGGTCAGCAACGATGGCACCATGCTGACCAGCGATGAAAACATCATCGCGGTGGCCTACTCGGTGCAGTATCAGGTGGTTGACCCGATGGCCTATCTGTTCCAGGTACGCAATCCGGAAGAAGTGCTGTCGCTGTCGGCGGAAAGTGCACTGCGCGAGGTGGTGGGTGCCAACAAGCTGAATTTCATTCTGGAAACCGGCCGTGGCGCGATCGGCTCGGAAACCCGCCAACTGCTGCAATCCATGCTGGATCGCTATGCCACCGGCATCAGTATCTCCAATTTCAACCTGGGTGATGTCACCCCGCCGGCCCAGGTCAAGGCCGCTTTCGATGATGTCATCAAGGCCGATAAGGATCGCCAGAGCTTTATCAATGAAGCCCAGGCCTATGCCAATGAAGTGGTGCCGGAAGCGCGCGGTCAGGCCGCCAGAATTCTGGAAGAGGCGCAAGGCTACAAGGCCACGGTGACGGCTGAGGCGACCGGTTCGGCCGAGCGCTTTATGCTGCAGCTGGGGGCCTACCGGCAGGCTCCGGAAGTGACCCGCGACCGACTTTATCTGGATTCCATTGAGGGTGTGCTGGCGACCAACCGCAAGCTGCTGCTGGACGTGAATTCGGACGGCAACATTTTCTATCTGCCGCTGAGTGGTGCCGACAACACCGCAGCGCCATTGCCACCGCTGCGCAGTGCGGCCAACACCGGCACATCCGCTTCATCCGGAGGCAGCAACAATGCCGCCGACGCAGCCAGATTGCGCGGTCGGGAGGGACGTTAACATGATCAAGTACAGCACCATCATCATCATTGCGCTGATTGTCTTTATCGGCTCGCAAATGCTCTACACGGTGAACGAATACGAAACCGCCATCAAGTTCAGACTGGGTGAAATCATCGAGAGTGACATCCAGCCTGGCCTGCGCGTGAAGGCACCATTCATCAACAACGTGCGCCGCTTTGATCGTCGCATTCTGCCCATGGACATGCCCACCGAACAGCTGAACACGGTGGAACAGGAATACCTGGAAGTGGATTACTTTGTCAACTGGCGCATCGCTGATGTGGACAATTACTATGTGTCCACCCGTGGTGATGAAATGCTGGCGAGAAACCGCATTTCCCAGGTCATTCGGGACCGCCTGCGCGACGAGTTTGCCCAGCGCACGCTGACTCAGGTGGTGGCTCTGGATCGTGGTGAGCTGATGGATCGGTTGACGCAGAGCGTGAATGACCGCGCCGGCGATCTTGGCATCAACATTGTCGATCTGCGCATCAAGCGCATTGAGTTGAGCAACGATGTGCTCGATGCGGTGTTCACGCGCATGGAGACCGAGCGCAAGGAGCTGGCCAACGAACGCCGCTCGCTGGGGCGCGAACAGGCCGAGCGCATCCGCTCCGAAGCGGATCGTCAGGCACGGGTGATCCTGGCTGAAGCCGATCGCGATGCGGAAAAGCTGCGTGGTGAAGGCGACGCCGAGGCCACCACGCTGTATGCGGAAGCGTTTGATCAGGATCGCGAGTTCTACCGCTTCAACCGCAGTCTCAATGCCTATCGCAATGCGTTTTCCAGCGGCCAGGACACTCTGGTCCTGGATCCCAACTCCGAGTTCTTTGACTATTTCGGCAATCAGAATCCGCGCGCTGACAGCAACGGTCGGCGCTGAGCAGGTCGCAGCTGATGGCGGAAGACATCTGGCGGGCGCTGGCACTGGTCCTGATCATTGAGGGACTGCTGCCGGCGCTGACGCCGGAAGCCTGGCGGGAAGCCATGGCCAGGCTGGTGAACAGCGATCCGCGTAGCATTCGTCTGGTCGGTATCGCCAGCATCATCGTTGGTGCGGTGGTGTTCCGCATGGTCACCGGCTGATACAATACACCACCGCGCACACGCCAACCGCGCGGCCCTCAATCATCTGTCTGAACATCCTGAGCAAGAGAATCCCCATGAATGAAGTTGCAGCCGCCGCGGTTTCCACCGCACGCTCCGTGGTTGTCCTCGGCACCCAGTGGGGTGACGAAGGCAAGGGCAAGATTGTTGATCTGCTCAGCGCAGAGGCCGACATGGTGGTGCGTTATCAGGGCGGACACAATGCCGGACATACCCTGATCGTCGGTGACAGCGACAAGCTGGTGCTGCATCTGGTGCCCTCTGGAATATTGCGCGAAAATGCCCGCAATCTGATCGGCAATGGTGTGGTGGTGTCACCGCTGGCGCTGAAGCAGGAGCTGGATGAGCTCAGTGTGCGCGGTGTCGACTATGCTGCACGGCTGGGCATTGCGCCGAACTGCGCCGCCATCATGCCCTACCATGAGGCCCTGGACCGGGCTCGAGAAAAAGCCCGAGGGGTGAAGGCGATCGGGACCACCGGCCGCGGCATCGGCCCGGCCTATGAGGACAAGATCTCACGTCGCGGGCTGTGTCTTGGCGACCTGCTGCATGGCGACCGCTTGCAGGAAAAGCTGGAACCGGTGATGGACTATCACAATTTCGTGCTGGTCAATTACTTTGATGACAAGGCGCTGGACATTGGCCGGGTGCGCGACGAGGCCCTGCAGCTGGGTGCATTCCTGGAGCCGTTTCTCACCGATGTCAGTGCAGAAATCCATACCTTGCGTGAAGCCGGCGGCAGAATTCTGTTTGAAGGTGCCCAGGGTACTCTGCTGGACATTGATCACGGCACCTATCCGTTCGTGACCTCGTCCAACACCACCGTAGGCGGAGTCTGTACCGGCAGCGGCATTGCGCCGCGTGACATCGATTACGTGCTGGGCATCACCAAGGCCTACACCACGCGCGTCGGCAGCGGCCCGTTTCCGACCGAGCTCAACGATGCCATCGGCAAGCATCTTGGTGAGCGCGGACGCGAATTCGGTGCCACCACCGGCAGGCCGCGGCGTTGCGGCTGGCTGGATGCGGTGGCCTTGCGCCGCGCGGTTCGCATCAACGGCATCGATGGCCTGTGCGTGACCAAGCTGGATGTGCTCGATGGTCTGGAGGAAATCCGTATCTGTACGGCCTACACGTACCCGGGCTCGGACATGACCGGTTATCCGGTTGACCGTGACAACTGGGCCCATGCGCAGCCGCAGTATGAAACCCTGCCCGGCTGGCAGGGCAGCACGCGCAGCGCTGCCAGCATGGATCAGCTGCCAGCGAACGCACAGCGCTACCTGCGCCGGCTGGAAGAGCTGGTCGGTGCCGAAGTGCACATGCTCTCAACCGGGCCAGAGCGCAACGAAGGTTTTACCCTGCGCGCACCGTTTGGCTGAGTGGGAGGCCCTCAGCAACGACAGCGCTGAACCTGCCAGCTGATTGCGGTGATCGATTTCCTGCTTGACCCCTACCGGGATGCCAGCGCGCTGGCGATCATGCTGGAGGCGATCGCGTTCGTGTTCGGCATTGCCAGTGTCTGGTATGCGCGGCAGGCGCACATTCTGGTTTATCCCACCGGCCTGATTGCCACCGCCATTACCGTTGTGCTGCTGTATCGCGCCGGCTATCTCGGCGACATGACCATGAACGTCTACTACTCACTGATGAGTGTGTACGGCTGGTGGAACTGGACGCGCCGGCATGGTGAGCAGGGTGAGTTGCTGCTGATCAGCGTGACCAGCCAGCGTGACAAAGTCATTGCTGCGATCCTGTTTGCGTTGACGCTGCTGGTGACCTGGCTGGTTTATCGCATGTTCGGCCGCAGCATCGGCTGGGCAAACTGGATCGACATCTTCACATCCGGGCTGTTTTTCACCGCCATGTGGCTGATGGCGAACAAGAAACTGGAAAACTGGACCTTGTGGATCATCGCCGATGTGATGACCGTGCCACTGTACGCATGGCGTGGGCTGGGGATGCTATCGCTGCAGTATCTGGTGTTTACCGTGCTGGCAGTGCTGGGTTACTTTCACTGGCGCGGAATCATGCGCAAAAATGCAGCGATGCGCGCCACCTGACCGAGATTGAGTCATTCCGAAGACGCATGTGCGACTGCCTATCGGTCGACATTGAGGCCACATAAATGTCTGCGCGCAATCATTGCAGGCAGACCTGACAGCCACTTCAGCTGCCATCAGCAGCTTGAACACCGATTGCAGAGCCCTGCAGGACAGCGCAAAAGCGAGTCCTACAGGGATTATTGGTCTGTACTGCGCGCTCGTGCAGGGTAATCAGCCTTCGTCGTCGCTGACCGTCACTCGTCGACACTTGCTGACGCCGAGGCGGGAGCCGCTGTGTGAACGCTTTTCGCAGCGCATTTCCGTTTTGTCAGATTGCGCGCTGGCTGAGTCAGCCTGATCGGGACTGCTGGCGCAACCGATCGCGCTGATGATGGCAAACAGGATTATTGTGGATACGAAATGACGCATGTGATGGTTCTCTTGCAGTGAGTGTGTAGAGCATTTGTAGCACAGTAAGAGTCTCTACGCAAGTGTTCGTACGAGAGTTACCATATATGTGTGAATGCTGTGGATTGGTGCCGGGGAGAGGACTCGAACCTCCACGGGATGCCCCACTGGTACCTAAAACCAGCGCGTCTACCAGTTCCGCCACCCCGGCGTTCTGCACAGTCTAACTGCTGAAACCATCCGACGCCACTCCACCAGGGATTGGCGATGCACCTTAAGGTTGTCAGGTTAAAATGGTGCCGAGGAGAGGACTTGAACCTCCACGACCTTGCGGTCACTAGCACCTGAAGCTAGCGCGTCTACCAATTCCGCCACCTCGGCCGGGGATTAAAAAAGGTGTGGCTGGGGCAAGGGGGAAACCCCAGCCACGTGTGAAGCGGGCAAGGGGGCAACCCGCTTCGACATGACTATGATGCTATCACCGTCAGGCAGAGTCAAGTGCACAGGCAAAATTTTTTTTGCCGGGTGCAGGGTGTGAACAGTCGGTGTGCGCAAACATTGCTAACACACTGATCTGGTTCATGCTCCCGGCAATGCATTGTGGTTGCAGGCAGACGGCATGCGTTCAGCCTGTGACGATGCTGTCTGCTGCGCTGGTTACTGCGCGCGATGATCATCCTGGCAGATGCTGTTGACGCCGTGCAGTCCCTGTGGATGCTGCGGGTGACATGACGATGGCAAGGAACAGGAATGGAGGCTCTGTTTCTGTTAGAATAAATATGAATCATTCACTCGACCTGCCGGACTGAGAGCATCAACTTGGCCAGGCTTTTCTGAGTGCCTGCCCTCGACCGCAAAGATGTGTCGAATCATCCACTCAGCATCACTGCTCAATGCTGTCAACTGACAGCAGCAGGATCGGTATGGGGCGGATGTGATGTGCTCACTTTGCGGGTGTGTCAGTTCGATAACTGGCATGCCCGCCAAACAACCCCTGATAACAACATTGAAACCCGCCTATGAGCAAACGCAAACGTCAGCACGGAAAACCCAACGGTCAGGCTGCTGCCAGAAAATCAAAATCACGTCGCATTGAACACGGCCCTGCGGCAGGGGCCAATGCCGGACTGAAACATTCATTGCAGGCGCTGTCGCGCGCTGAACTGCATTTGTTGATTCATCTTGCCGGCACGGAACACCCGGTGTCCACCGAGCACTGCAGCAACCAGCTCGATGACGACTGTGAAGTTCATGCCGTGCTGCGAAAGCTTGAGCAGCAGCAGCTGGTGCAGCAGAGCGGCCCTGATCAGTGGCAGATCAATGCCGCGTTGGGTCTGGCCGGAGGTGCAGTCAGTGCCCACGCCGATGGTTACGGTTTTGTGCTGACACCGGCGGCACACGAAGACGTCTATCTGGACGAAGTGCAGATGGCAAGCCTGATGCATGGTGATGTGGTGCTGGTGCACACGCGCAAGCAGAGAGCCCGAGATAAAGTATTTGGTGAGCTGCTGATGGTGGTACAGCGGGCGCGTAAGCATCTCGTTGGACGCGTCGTGGAAACCGCAACCGGGTTGGTGCTCAGTGCCGACAACCCGCGCATCACCGCTACCATGCAGGTGCTGGCCGACAGCGGCAGCAGTCTGCAGCCGGGCGTGATTGTGGTCGCTGAAATCGTCAGTTACCCGGATTATGGTCAGCGCGGTGAAGTGCGCGTGCTGCGCGAACTTGATGACAGCAATGAGGCCGGACTGGCCACTGAAATCGCCATCATCCAGCACAACCTGCCGGAGCAGTTTTCCCCCGCCTGCATAGCGGAAGCCGAGGCCTTTGGTGCACACATTGATGCCAGCCAGTTGCAGCAGCGGGAAGATCTGCGCGCGCTGCCGCTGGTCACCATTGACGGTGCCGATGCGCGTGACTTCGATGACGCGGTGTACTGTGAACAAACTGCGGATGGCTGGCGCCTGGTGGTTGCCATTGCCGACGTCGCCAGCTATGTGCGCCCCGGCTCTGCGCTGGACGACGACGCCTGGGAGCGTGGCACATCGGTGTATTTTCCCACCCGTGTGGTGCCGATGCTGCCGGAAGCACTGAGCAACGGCCTGTGTTCCTTGCGTCCACAGCAGGAGCGGCTGGCACTGGTCTGCGACATGCGCCTGAATGCCGCCGGAAAACTGCAGCAAAGCCGTCACTACAAGGCGGTGATCCGTTCCCACGCAAGGCTGACTTATGCCGAGGCGCAGGCCATTATTGACGGCGATCAGCGTGCTCCGGGCGAACTGATCTACAACAGCCTGATGACGCTGCACGAGTTGTTTCAGTTGCAGATCAAGTTGCGCGAACAGCGCGGTGCGCTGGCATTTGACCGTCCGGAATCGGTGTTCACCTGGCGCGAGGATGGGGCCATTGCCAGCATCGATCAGCGCACCCGCAACACCAGTCACAAGATCATCGAGGAAAGCATGATCCTGGCCAATGTGGCCACGGCGCGTTATTTGCAGCAGCGGCAGCAGCCAGCGCTTTACCGGGTGCATGCGCCACCGCAGGGGCGCAAGCTGGAAGAGCTGACGCAATTGCTGCTGGCCCGAGGCATCAAGCCAAACTGGCGCGAGCAACCGGAACCCAGAGACTTTGCCACGCTGCAGGCCCAATGTGCCGGCCGCGAAGATGCCCACATCATTGATGAAGCACTGCTGCGAGCGCAAAGCCTGGCGGTTTACCTGCCGGACAATGAGGGGCATTTCGGGTTGGCGCTGGATGCCTACTGTCATTTCACATCGCCGATCCGCCGCTACCCGGACCTGGTGGTACATCGTGCCCTGCATGCACTGCTGGATCGCCAGCCTGCGAGCAACTACATCGCCGGTGAGGACATGGATGCCAGACTCGAGGCCATGGCGACGCACTGCTCCATGACCGAACGCCGCGCCGAAGAGGCGGTCCGCGATGTGGAGTGGCGTCTGATCTGCGATTACATGCAGGATTTCATCGGCGACATCTTTGCCGCCACCGTCACCGGCGTGAAGCCGTTTGGCATGTTTGTGGAACTGCATGAACCGACCGTCAGCGGCCTCGTGCACATCAGCCAGATGGGCAAGGATTACTTTGTCTATGAAGAGCGTTCGCAACAGTTGCGCAATCGACGCAGCGGCCAGAGCTTCAGCATGTCTGACCGTGTCATGGTAAAGCTGGTGGATGTCGACATTGATCAGCGCAAACTAAACTTTGCCCTCAGTGAGACAAAATGATCGCTGCGATCATGAGCGTGACAGCATGAGCCAGAGTCAACGCGTTTGCGGCATCCATGTGATCGAGAATCTGTTGCAGCACAAGCCGCAGCTGGTCAGGTCGCTGTGGGCAGCGCGGGATCGCAGCGATCAACGCAGTGAAGCCCTGCACGAACTGGCCAGGCAGGCGGGCATTCGCGTGCAGCCGAGCCAGCCGGCAGCTCTGACCAGACTGGCGGCGACGCCCATGCATCAGGGTTGGGTGGCCGATTTCGTGCCGGACAACCTGTATAACGAGCAGGACCTGCCGGAACTGCTGCAGGCCCTGCAGGAACCGGCATTGCTGCTGATGCTGGATGGTGTGCAGGACCCGCACAATCTGGGGGCCTGCCTGCGCAGCGCCGAGGCTGCCGGGGTGCAGCTGGTGCTGCTGCCACGGCAGCGCGCGGCCGGTCTGACCGCAGTCGCCAGGCGCGCCGCTGCCGGTGCCGCAGAGCTGCTGCCCATCTGCGAAGTGGTCAATCTGGCCCGGGCCATGCGCAGCTGTCAGCAGCAGCACTGCTGGATCATCGGCACCAGCGACCAGGCCAGCCAGGACTGGTATGCCACCACACCGCAGCGCCGCACGCTGCTGGTCATGGGCGGCGAGGAAAAGGGACTGCGTCAGCTGACCATGAAACATTGTGACGAGCTGGCCGGCCTGCCCATGTATGGCCGCATCAGCAGTCTCAATGTCTCGGTGGCGACCGGAATCTGTCTGTTCGATCTGCGCGCGCGACTGGCAACGACGTGAAGCCGTCTATCACGCCCATACAGTGAGTACACTGCAGGTTTTATGCACCAGGGATTCTGCTAGAATACGCGCATGCATCCAGTCCAGCATAAGGCTTGAAGCCGATCCAGCAGTCACACTCTGCAGCCAGCCTTGGCAGGCTGTTGAAAAACAGTCTGGTGAGCGCTCCAGGCATGGGACGCATCGTTTCTGCAGCACGTCAGTGCTTGAGAAACGGCGCGAGGCGCAGACATGCGCCGCGCCCAAGCGAGTTGAAAAAGGTCAAGGTTGGACTTTTTCATTATTCTGTCAGGGCTGAAGGCTTGTCCGGGGCTCTCACCTGGACCGCAGCATTACCCCCAACAGCATTTGTTCACCTGCCTTGTTTTCTTTCATGCTGCCGTGCACGGGCAGGCGCAGCATGAACCCCATGTTTTGTCCCGGAGAACTGATCATTGACCATGCCACAAACTTCCTCAAGAGGCACCATGAGCGGCGCTGACAAGCCCACGGATGCCGTGTATCCCGCCTCGACAGACGCCGCTGCCGAGCAGCGCGTCAACCAGCAGATGCAGCTGCTGCTGGATCAGCTGGATGAGGATCAGGCCGCAGCGGTCACCACCATTGATGTGCGCGGTCGCAGCAGCATTGCCGATTACATCGTCATTGCCAGCGGTAGATCTTCCAGGCACCTGCGCTCGATGGCAGATCATGTGGTGATGCGTCTGAAAGCTGCTGCCATGCCACCGCTGGGGGTCGAAGGCGAGCGCGAAGGTGAGTGGGTGCTGATTGATACCGGAGATGTCATCCTGCATCTGATGCTGCCGAAAATCCGCGACTTCTTCAATATCGAGAGCCTGTGGGAAGTCCGGCCCAATGCCGACCAGGACGCCGACCAGGACGCCGGCCAGGCAGCCGATCAGGCCAGCAGCGACTGAAGGCATGGCACTGCTTGTCCTGATGTTGCGGGTCATGGCCCGGGCGGCATGGCGCGTTGCCGCAGTGGCTGAAGCTGGCGTGCATGGTGACACTGGTGGCACCGCTGCAGTGATGCCACGCTGGTGTGGCCTGCGCCTGAATCACCTTGTTTGATGCGCCTGCGTGTGGTCAGCCTGGGGCAGAAGATGCCTGCCTGGATGCACACCGGCTGGCAGGACTATGCCCGTCGCATGCCGGCTGGCCTGACGCTGAGCCTGCATGAATTGCCGGTATCTGGCAAACAGGCCGGCTGCGCAGCGCAGACAGCAGCATTGCTGAAGCATTCTGAGCAGCAGCACAGAGTGGCGCTGGATCTGCGCGGCCAGACCTGGAGCACCGAACAACTGGCCTCCCAGCTGCAAGGCTGGCAGCGGCTGGGACGCGATGTTGCATTGCTGGTTGGTGCCGCCGACGGCCTGCAGCCGCAGGTGCTGCAGGCTGCTGATCAGTGTTGGTCGCTGGGGCCGCTGACGTTTCCGCACATGCTGGTGCGGGTGCTGTTGGCAGAGCAGTTGTATCGCGCCGCGATGATTGTGCAGGGGCATCCCTATCACCGCAGTGGTCACCCGCAATGATGCTGCCGCCAAGACTGATTCTGGCCTCCGCCTCGCCACGCCGTGCGCAGTTGCTGCAGCAGCTGGGTGTGCAATTTGGCATTGCGCCGGCGGACATTGATGAAACCCCTGCTGTTGCCGAGCCAGCCGGCCAGTATGTCTGCCGCATGGCGGAGGAAAAGGCCCTGGCCTGCCAGCGGCGACTGGACTGCGCCGTGCGGCAGCAGACCCATGTGCTAGGCGCAGACACCAGTGTGGTCTGCGACGGCATGATTCTGGGCAAGCCGGACGACGCGCTGGCCGCCGTGGGTTTTCTGCGTCGGCTGTCCGGGCGCAGTCATCAGGTGCTGACGGCGGTATGCCTGGTCACAGCTGGCAGCAGGCAGACCTTGCTGCAGACCAGCACGGTGACCTTCATGCCCTTGACCGATCTGCAGATCAGTCGCTATGTTGCCAGTGGTGAACCGATGGGCAAAGCGGGCGGCTACGCCATCCAGGGTCGCGCTGCCGCTTTCATCACTGACCTGCAGGGCAGTTACAGCAGCGTCATGGGTCTGCCACTGGCAGAAACCGCAGGCCTGCTGCGCACCGCACAATGCCTGGGCTATTGAGCAGGTGATTGGCATGCGTGTGCGGAAACGGATGCAGGATTGCGGCTGCAGAGGGGTGACGCCAGCTGGGCGCAATGTTTGCCGGCCATTATGGTCTCAGGATGCTTCAGTGATTGCAGTCGGCGCAGTGCGCCACGAGACAGCGAAACACCATGACAGATGAAATACTGATCAACGCGGTCGCCGGGGAAAACCGGGTGGCCGTCGTCAGCAACGGTACCGTGCAGGAGGTGCATGTGGAGCGTGGCCATCGTGCCAGCCACGTGGGGGACATCTGCATCGGTACCGTGCGCCGCGTGCTGCCAGGCATGCAGGCCGCCTTTGTCGACATCGGTCTGGAGCGAACCGGCTTTCTGCATGTGCGCGATCTGATCACACCCCGCCCGGCGGCCGTCAGCGATGACCAACTGGAGGCGTCTGCCAGCACAAAACCTGCTGCGGTGCCGGCAGCTGCAGCGGAGCTGGAAGCGCCCTGCATCACCGAACTGCTGCAGTCCGGCCAGACCATCACCGTGCAGGTGATCAAGGACGCCATCGGCAGCAAGGGGGCACGCTTGTCGGCACAGGTCAGCATACCGTCGCGCCTGCTGGTGCTGTTGCCGTTGGCAGACAACATCGGAGTTTCCCTGCGCATCGAGGATGAGCAGGAACGCGAACGCCTGCGCCGGATCATGGGCGAACATGCGCAGCAACTGATGCCCAAATACTTCAGCGTTGCCGGCAATGAGGCGGCCACTGGCGCGCCCCCGGCAATGGGTTTCATCGCCCGCACCAATGCCGCAGGTGCCAGTGCTGCCGAACTGCTTACCGACATGGATTATCTGCTGCGTCTGTGGCGGGTGGTGTATCAGCGTCAGCAGAGCATGGCACCAGGATCCTGCATCTATGAGGAGCTGACGCTGCCATACCGGACCCTGCGCGATCGCATGCACACCGAGGTGGACCGCGTGCTGGTGGATGCCCCGGATCTGCTCAGCGGCATGCGTGATTTTGCCGGCAAGTTTCTCGATGGCTGGTCAGACCGCCTCTATCTGTATCAGGGCGAACGGGCGATTTTTGATCTGTATGGGGTCGATGAGGAAATCGATCAGGCGCTGCAGCGCGATGTCAAACTGAAATCCGGCGGCTATCTGATTTTTGATCAGACCGAGGCGATGACCACGATTGATGTCAACACCGGTGCCTATGTCGGTTACCGCAATCTGGAGGAAACCATCTTCCGCACCAATCTGGAGGCGGCCCAGGCCATCGCCAGGCAGCTGCGACTGCGCAACCTCGGCGGCATCATCATCATTGATTTCATCGACATGTACGAACCGGAACATCGTGAGCAGGTGCTGCAAACGCTGGCGCGTGCGCTGGAACCGGATCATGCCCACACGGTGATTCATGATTTCTCCCCGCTGGGCCTGGTGGAAATGACCCGCAAACGCACCACCGAAAGCCTGGCCCAGCGTATCTGCGAGCCGTGCAGGGTTTGTGCCGGCAGTGGTCGGGTAAAGACCGCCGACAGCATCTGTTACGAAATCTTCCGCGAGGTGACCCGCGCCGTGCGTCAGTTCGATGCGCCCCAGGTGATCGTCATAGCGGCGGTGGGGGTGGTGGAGAAGATGCTGGATGAATACACCGCAGTGGTGGCCGAAATCGAAGATTCGATCCACAAACAGATCCGTTTTCAGCCAGACGATCACTATCTGCAGGAGCAGTTTGACGTGGTGCTGAAATAGGCCGATGCGCTGGTGGACCGGGTTTACGCGGCTGTGTCTGCATTGTGGTTTCTGGCTGCTGCTGCTGCTGGCATTGCTGTTGCTGGCCACGCGGTTGCTCGCGCCCAGGGCCGACTTGCTGCAGCCACACCTGAGCGACTATCTGGCACAGCAGCTGCAGACCAGCGTGCAGATGTCGAAACTGCGTGCCGGCTGGCAAGGCGCGCAACCGTTTTTTCTCATTGATGACCTCAGTCTGGGGCGCGACGAGGCACAGCTGTATCTGGGCAAGGTCAGGGTTTATCTGCGTCCCGGTGCGCTGCTGCGGCGCGGTCGCAATGCCCTGCAGATGGAAGTGATCAATGCGCGTCTGGCGCTGCACAGGACTGCCACAGGCTGGTCGCTGTCCGGTCTTTCCTCGCCGGCCGGGGTCAGCGAGATCGCTGCCGGAGCACGACGGCAGACGCTGGAGTCAGTGCTCAGTCAGGGGGATCTGCGCCTGCGCGACGCACAAATCAGCATCAGCAATGCCGCGCTGCCGGACGAGCGCACCACATTGTGGGTTGACTATGCTGATCTGAGCCGGTTTTCGGGAAGTGCCTGGCGCCCGGCACTGCAACAACTGGCGCAGCGTCCTGATGCGCTGCCACGCACGGCCATGCCGCAGTGGACTGCGCCCAGCTCCGATCAGGGCGGTTACGGGGTTCAGTTGCGTCTGCGCCCCCAAGCCAGCCCTGGCCAAACCAACAATGCGGTGGCCAGCGACGCTGGCCGGGCAGCACAGGCCGGGGTCGATGTGGCCATGCAACTGCGCTTTGGTCCGCAGGGCATGGCGGTGGAAGGTTACGCCGATCTGACGCAGCAACCCATCGATGTCTGGCAGCAATTGCTGCGCACATTGAGCAGCGATCCCGAGGCACTGGTGCCAGCGGCCGCAGCGGCACCGCAGCTCAAGCTCAGCAGCAGCGTCTGGTTCGGCTGGCGCGAACATGACTACCTGCAGCTGCGCGGCGCGCTGGCGCTGCATGACGCCGCCGAACACAAGACTGCCAGCGCCTCGCAGGTATTGCCACTGGCCAGTGACATCGAATGGCTGTGGCAGAGCCCGGCAGACGGACAGACGCCTTACTGGCAGTTGCTGTTGCATCATCTCGGCAAACCCGATGCGCTGCCTTCGGCGGCATCGCTTGCTGCCGGCAGCGCTGGACACGGCGGCTGGTCCGCCCGCGTGGAGCAGCTGCAGCCACAACAGCTGGCCGCACTCATCGCGGCATTCAACGCGCTGGCACCGAATCAGGCCGTGGCGCAGTGGCAGCAGCAGTTGCAGGACTGGATAAAGCTGCAACATCCGGACACGCGCATCAATCTGTCACAGCTGGTGGTGGATGACCGGCAACGCATTCAAGCTGCCAGTCTGCGCATTGATGAGCTGCTGCTCAGCCACGCTGTGCTGGCAGGCCAGTCGCCAGCCGATGCTGGCGACGGCATCGACGATTGCGGCCCATTTGCCCTGCAGCTGGACATGCGGCAGCAGTTGGGGCAGTTCAGACTGACTGCAGACCAGGCCGTGTGTGCCCTGCCGGGGCTGTTGCGCAGCCCGCTGTTGCTGGATCATTTCAGCATTGCCGGGCCGCTTGAGCAGTTGGCAGACGGTGTGCGTGTCGATGCCGCGCAGGCGCGGCTGGAAACGCCGGATTTCAGCATGCAGGCGCAATGGCAGATGCAGCAGCAATCCGACCGCGGCAGTGCTGAGCTGCACGTCCATATGCCGGCCCTGCTGGCGACCCGAGTCAAGGCCTATCTGCCGCCGGACAGCGGCAAGCCGGACACCGCGCGCTGGATCGAGCAGGCCATGCAGGGGGGCTGGCTGCGTGATCTGCGGCTAAGCTGGCCACTGGCCTGGGGCAATAATCCGCTGCCGGCAGTTGCGGACGCCGCCGACAACAAGGCCGACGGCGCGCCATGGGATGATCTGCAACTGGCGCTGGAGCTGGACGATGTGCGCATGGACTATGCCAAAAACTGGCCGCCGGCGGAGTCGCTGCAGGCCAGCATGCGCATCGTTGACAACCGGCTGCAGGCCACCACATCGCAGGCACGCATGCGTGACGTCAGTCTGACCGATGTCAGCGCGCGCATTGATGAGCTGTTCAGTCATGCCAGCCTGCATCTGCAGGCCAATGTTGCCGGCGATGGCGAGCAGATGCTGGATCTGCTCGCCAGCATGCCGATCACTGACGGCGACTTCAGCAAGCGCGATTACCGACTGCGCGGCCCGGTTCAGGCCCAGGCCGACATCGGCATTGATCTGGCCGGCAGAACCGAATTGCTGTACGCCCGTGGCGCAGCCAATCTGCGCGGCGTCCAGGCCGTGACCGAGCAGATCACCATTGATGACATCCACGGTCAGTTGGGCTTTGACGATGCCGGCCCCACCAATAGCAGCCTGCAAGGACGCTGGGGTGAGCACGATGCCCGACTGGCCTGGCAGCGCACCCCCGATGGTCCGGAAATCCGCATGCAGGGGCGCTTTCCGAGTCAGCAGGTGGCGCATGCTGCGGTGGATCTGCCGGCCCTGATTCCGCAGTACATTGGCGGCAGCAGCCTGTGGAAACTGCGCCTGCTGCTGGATCGGGACACGGCGATGGTACTGGCCTACAGCGATCTGCTGGGTACCGAGATCCGCTTGCCAGCACCATTGAGCAAACTGGCGACAACGCGCAGACCCCTGAGCCTGTCCCTGCCGTTGGGATCCGGAGCGCGCAGCATTCGCATCCGTCATGGCAGCAAGGTCGCAGAATTCGGGCAACTGGAGGCCGGGCAGCGCCATGTCGGCACTGGTCTGCTCAGCGTCAGGCTGTTGCTGCGGGACGATGGCAATGTGGTCGCCGCAGCCATGCACTTTGATCAGCCCGCCGCCGACTGGCGTGCCCCCATGCAGATCAGCAGCAAGCTCTACGATGCACCGCTGGAGCCGGGACAATTGCGCTTCAGCGGTCATGCCAGCGCCATCTCGGCGCTGGACTGGGGCGGTCTGCTGCTGGATTATCGACGCGATACTGCAGCCCGGCCCGCTACCGCCGCCAGCAGCGTGTCGACTGCGCCCGGCTTTACCCTGAGCAGCGATCTGCGCACCGACAGCCTGCTGCTGGCGCAGCGCAATCTTGGTCCGGTGGCGCTGAGCATTGCGGCGGCGGACAGCGCTGCCGCCAGCAGCGATTCGCCGCCGGCGCTGGCCCTGCAGCTGCGGGGTGACAACATTGCCGGCAGCGCCGACGTTGTCGACACCGCCAGTGGCGCGCTGGTCAATGTGGCCATGCGCAGACTGTACCTGCCGGCACCGGGGCCGTCATTGAGCAACACACCAGAGCCGCGTCCTGACATGCGCTCTGATCCGGCTCTGCCGCAGGCCGGCCGCACCGGCATCACGGTCAACCTGATTGCCGATGAGGTGCGCTACGAGCAGCTTGATCTGGGCATGGTGCGACTGGAGCTGGTGCCGACCATCGATGGTCTTTCGCTGCAGCGGCTGGAAGCCAGTTCCGACAGCATCAATGTCACCGCCACCGGTGCCTGGCAGGCCGAGCAGGGCAATGTTGAATCACGGCTTGAATTGCGCCTGGACAGCAATGATATGGGTACTGTGCTGCGTGGGCTCGGTTATGATGACCTGGTCAGAAATGCGCAGACGACAATGCTGCTGGATGTGAACTGGGCTGGTGACATCAGCCAGTTCAGGCTGCACAAGCTGCGCGGCTATCTCGATGTAAAAACCGGCCGCGGGGTGATACCCAAGGCATCTCCCGGGGCCGGAAGGGCGCTGGGACTGCTCAGCCTGCAGGCCTTGCCACAGCGGCTGTTTCTGGATTTCAGTGATGTGTTCGCCGAGGGCATGGAGTTCGAGAACGCCAGTGGTCGCTTTGTTTTTGATGACGGCATGGCCACCGCCGAGAACGTCGTCATCAATGCGGCCGCGGCCACCATTCGCATGACCGGCAGCACCGACCTGGTCGCCAGAACCTATGACCAGCGCCTGCTGATCGAGCCGGCCAGAAGCTTTGCCCTGCCGCTGATCGGGGTGATCGCCGGCGGGCCGATTGGAGCCGGTGCCGGGTTTGCCCTGCAAAGCCTGTTCAGTGGCCCGATTGGCGAAATCAGCAAGCTGGAATATCAGATCACCGGCCCGTGGCAGAGCCCGACCTTGAGTGCCTACAGCCCCGAACCAACCGTGACGGTCAACAAACCATGATGCAAGCCAATTCACTAGAACTCGCCCAGCAGTCCATTCTCACGCCGGCCGGGGTCGAGCTGCGCCAGCTGGAACAGGCGCTGGACACCCTGATGCTGCCATCGATTGATGCCGGCGAGCTGTATTTTCAGCGTCTGAGCCGGGAATCCTGGTCATTGGAGGATGGCATCGTGCGCGGTGGCAATTTCCACACTGAACAGGGGGTCGGCATCCGCGCCAACAGCGGTGAGAAAACCGGTTTTGCCTATGCCGATGAGGTACAGCTGCCGGCCCTGCTGGAGGCCGCCAAAGCCGCGCGTGGCATCGCCGCCAGTGGCGGTGAGGGTCGTATCCAGGCCTGGCGTGGTCAGTCGCAGCCGGCGCTGTATGCCGACACCGATCCGATTGCCGCAGTCAGTGCGGCCGACAAGGTGGCGCTGCTGCGTGCCGCAGACGCCTATGCGCGCTCGCTGGATGCGCGCGTACAGCAAGTCAATGTTTCGCTGGTGGCCAATCACGAGTCGGTGCTGGTGGCAGCCAGCGATGGCACGCTGGCCGGTGATGTCAGGCCACTGGTGCGCTTCAATGTGCATGTCATTGCCGTCGCTGGCGAACGGCGCGAGCAGGGCATGGCGGGCGGCGGTGGTCGCTTTGCGCTGGAGCGCGTGATGAGCACAGAGTTCTGGCAGCACGAAGTGCGCGAGGCGGTGCGCCAGGCACTGGTCAACCTTGAGGCCGAAGACGCCCCGGCCGGCAGCATGCCGGTGGTGCTGGGTCCGGGTTGGCCGGGGGTACTGCTGCATGAGGCGATCGGTCACGGTCTGGAAGGCGACTTCAATCGCAAGGGCACCTCGGCGTTTGCCGGCAGAATGGGCGAACGCGTGGCCAGTGAGCTGTGCACCGTGGTGGATGACGGTACCCTGGCAGAACGTCGCGGTTCGCTGTCGATGGACGACGAGGGCACACCCACAGCCTGCACCACGCTGATTGAAAATGGTCGTCTGGTCGGTTACATGCAGGACAAGCTCAATGCCAGGCTGAGCGGCAACCGGCCCACCGGCAACGGCAGGCGGGAATCGTTTGCGCACCTGCCCATGCCGCGCATGACCAACACCTACATGCTGGCCGGGCCGCACGATCCGGCAGAAATCATTGCTTCGGTGGAAAATGGCCTGTATGCGGTCGGCTTCGCCGGCGGACAGGTGGACATCACTTCCGGCAAGTTCGTGTTCTCCGCCAGCGAAGCCTACCTGATCAAAAACGGCAGGATTGCCCAGCCGGTGCGCGGTGCCACCCTGATCGGCAACGGCCCGGACGTGCTCACCAGAGTGAGCATGGTGGGCAACGATCTCAAGCTCGACAACGGCATCGGCGTGTGTGGCAAGGAAGGTCAGAGCGTGCCGGTGGGGGTTGGTCAGCCGACCCTCAAGATCGACACGCTGACCGTTGGCGGCACCCGTTCGGATTGATGCCTGCCGCCGCCATCGTGACATCGCTGCCGCCAGCCATGCGCCAGTTCAGTCGACCACTGGCGGCAAGGGCTGTGCCTGATCGGCCGCATACAGCATGCGGTACAGCTTGCGGCTGGCTGCCGGCGGTTTGCCGGCGCGCAGCTGTTGCTGTGCCTGACGCAGCAGCGCACGCCACTGCTGCGGCTCCGCCACGGGCGGTGCGGGGGCATTGTCTGTGTTCGCCAGCAGATGTGTCAGCAGGCTTTGCAGGGCCTGGTCGCCGTGGCTCAGCAGGTGTTCTCGCCAGCGCTCGGCGCGATGCTGGCTGGCGACCTGCTGCCGGGTCTGCTGTTCACTGTGCTCCAGCTGATGGACGATGCCACCGACATCGATGCGACGCAGCAACTTGCCCAGATAAAGCATCTGGCGTTTGCGTGCGATGTGGCTGCGCATGCTGTTGAGATCATCCACCGCTTCGAGAATGTCAGCGGGCAGATCCAGTGCCGCGCGTTCACTGTCGCGCAGGGCCGCCAGGCGCTGGCCCAGTTGCTGCAGTGATTTCGATGCCAGCTTGCGTTGCGTGCGGCTGAGCGTCTTGTCATGCGGATCGGGCCCGCTGATGGCGTCTTGTGCGGCGGCGTCGGCCGCTTGGCCGGGGGCGGATTTTTTTACCATTTTCCCATTTTACTATCATTCATGGCCGCTGATGCGCTCAGCAGACGCGGCAGCAACCAGGACATGACCATGCACAAACCAGGCAGCGATCAGGCCGCAGACAACCCGCACGCAGCAATGACCAACGCGGCAGCCGAGCCGGTCGATCACCGCGCCGACTTTGCGCCGGCGCAGCTCAACGCGCTGGTCAGCGACGTCATCGAGCAGGCCATGCAACTGGGTGCCAGTGCTGTTGAAGCCGGGGTATCCGGTCATCGCGGCCTGTCGGCCACCGTGCGCATGGGGCAGGTCGAGACGGTTGAGCATCATCGTGATCGCAGCCTGTCCATCAGCGTTTACAAAGGCCAGCGCAAAGGCAGCGCCAGCTGTGGAGATCTGCGTCCGCAAAGCATTCGCGATACCGTGCAGCGGGCGCTGGACATCGCCACCTTCACCGAACCCGATGCCTGCGCCGGACTGGTCGATGCGGCCATGCTGGCGACGGAATTTCCCGATCTGGACCTGTGGCATCCGCGCGAACTGAGCGCGGCTCAATTGATTGAGCGGGCCATGGAGATGGAGCAGGCGGGACGTGATGTGGATGCCCGCATTCACAATTCCGAGGGCGCCAGTGCCGGCTTCGATCAAAGCGTCAGTGCCTACGGCAACAGCCACGGCTTCTGTGCTGCCCAGTCCGGGACCAGCTTTTTCGAAAGCCTCGCGCTGGTTGCTGCCGAGCCCGCCTCGCCGCACAGCATGCAGCGTGACTATGACTGGGACAACCGGCGGCGTTTTGAGGATCTGCTGGATGCCCGTGAGCTGGGGCGCAACGCCGCGCATCGCACCCTGCGCCGGCTCGGTGCGCGCAGCGCCCGCACCACACGTGCGCCGGTGCTGTTCACGCCCGATGTCGCGCGCAGCCTGCTCGGGCATCTGGTTGCCGCTTGCTCTGGCGGTGCCCTGTATCGACAGGCCTCGTTTCTGCTGGATCAGGTCGGACAGCAGCTGTTTCCTGAATTCGTCAACATCGAGGAGCGCCCGCAGCTGCCTGGCGCGCCGGGCAGTGCCAGCTACGATCACGATGGTGTCGCCACCGGCCGGCACAACGCACTGGTCAGTACCGGCAAGCTGCAACGCTATGTGCTGGGTGGCTATGCCGCCCGCCGACTGGGGCTGGAGACCACCGGCAACGCCGGCGGTGTGCGCAACCTGCTGATTCATCCCGGACAGGACAGCCAGCAGTCACTGCTGCAGCAAATGGGCACCGGACTGGTGGTCAATGAACTGATGGGACAGGGGGTCAACACCGTGACCGGTGATTATTCCCGCGGTGCCAGTGGCTTCTGGATCGAAAACGGTGAGATTGCCTATCCGGTGCAGGAACTGACCATCGCCGGCAACCTGCGTGACATGTTCGCCAACCTGCTCGCGCTGGGCAACGACGTCGACCTGCGTGGCAACGTGCAGACCCCGTCCTGGCTGATTCGCGAGATGACCATCGCCGGTGACGCGGGCTGATGGCCTGCAGAAGCAGCTACCTGTCATTGCCGTAACAGATTTGTTTGAATTACACTATACTTGAAAAGGTAATTCATCTGTGAGGACAGACATGCGTAGCACCATCACCGAGCGTGGTCAGACCGTGATACCGGCTGCGATTCGTCGCCAACTGGGACTGCAAGCCAGTGATCGCCTGGAATGGATACTGACCAGTGACGGCCTGAGAGTGGTGCCGGTCAAGGCCGACCCGGTGAGCGCCTTTCGCGGGCGGGGACAGGGTGGTGCCACGCAGCGGCTGATCACAGATCGCCGCCATGACACCGGGCGGGAATGAAGCGCTACCTGCTGGACACATCGGCTTTGTTGACATTGCGCGATGATGAGCCCGGCGCAGATCAAGTGGAAACGCTGTTGCAATGCGTAGATGGGCAGTGCCTGGGATGCTTCATGTCGCGCATGGAAGTGTTGTATCGGGTGTGGAAAGATGAGGGGGAGTTGGCCGGAAAACTGGCTCTGCAACAGTGTCTTGCTCTGCCGATGCAGTGGATCGAGTACAGTGATGAACTGTTGCTGCAGGCGGCCGAACTGAAGGCTGGCAACAGCCTGTCGGTGGCAGATGCCTGGATCGCTGCCGCAGCGATGACGCAGGATGCCATACTCGTGCACAAAGACCCGGAGTTTGCCTCTCTGCCGCTACCGCAAACACCATTGCCATTCAAATCTACCTGATACCAGTCCAGGCGCAAGCTCCTGTGTAAGCAGTCATCACCAATACTCCGGCATTGGCAGAGGCATTGATCTCCGGTGGTGTGGATCAGTGCTTATTGATCTCATGAATCCCGGATGACACAGATTGCTCAGATACAAAGCCCAAGCCGTCAGCACTTCCTGTTCAGCGACCATTCAATTGCTGGCGTTACAATGCAGACATGAAATCCATGCTTGCAACAAAATGGTCACTGGCGTGCGGACTGTTGCTGCTGGCACTGTGCAGCCTGCCGGCACAGGCCAGCATGTACTGCGGCAGCGAGCTGGTCAAGGTCGGTGATCCGCAGCATCGCGTCGCCCGCGCCTGCCCACAGCCGTTTTATCAGGAACCCCTGTATCACCATCCTGGCGGTCATCGTGCTTATGGTCATGCCGTGGTGTTGCCTGCCGCAGAGGTGTGGTATCTGAATTTTGGCAGCGGCAAGCTCATGCGCAGGCTGGTGTTCAGCAACGGCCAGTTGCAGCGCATCGATGAGCTGGGCTATGGCGTGGGCTACACGCCGGGAAGCCGCCGCTGCGCCGCGCGGGACCTGGCCAATGCCGGCAGCATGACGGCAGAAATATTTGCCCGCTGTGGTGCCCCGGATTATGTCTACTCCGGCGTGCCGGATTATTACCATGCCAGACACCACGGCGCGGTCCAGCCGGTGGCGTTTTCACGCTGGATTTATGCCGGACACGGCGCTGTGCTGGATCGCGAACTGCTGTTCCAGCACGGGCGTTTGATCGAGATTCGGGCTCTGGCCAGATAATCATGGTCGTGTTCAACTGACGGTGTCGTGTTGACATAGATACTGCCCTGGGCATAATTCACAATGGTTGACAATAAAAAACGAAGGATATAGTATTAATTTTATCAAGTTGCATTCATAAGGGTATCACATGAATAATTCTTCACATTATGGCTCCGTTGTCATTTTTGGCAGCAATTCAAGGCGCATCGCATTGTTTTGTGTGCTGGCGATTCTGTTTGCTTTTAATCATCTCCATGCGCGGGCTGAGCAGCCAGACGCTGACTTTTTACTTGATGCTGCGGATTCTGCATCAAATTTACGAACCACATCCCGCTGGCACAACGCACACAATGACGCTGTGGTATCTGTGCACCGGGTCAGGCTCAATACCAAAGCGCTGGCATTACCGCTATCCCCCTTAAATGAATTGATTGACAGGAAAAAATTTACGCCGCTGATTGTCGGCCAGACTTTTCGCATGCGGCTGCCAGGTATCTCCAAACCCATAACGCTTGAGGTCAATCAGGTTGCACAATTTGAACCGGACGTGATTACGTATTCTGGCAATATCACAGATGATACGGAGGCATACTTTAGTTTCTCGCTTCAGGATTCCAGGCTTCTGGGCAAATTGCTGATTGGGCAGGTCAGTTATGTCATTGAACCGGTTGCTGATGTCAGCGGTATGCATGACATCATAGTGCTAGATCGTGGATTGTTGATTCGAGTAGATGATTCACCAGCTTTTGATGCTGAGATAGCGGCGAGTCAGCCCATTCGCAGCAGCACTGGCTCGGGTGATGTCAGAGTGTTATTCCTATTTGCCAACAACGTCAACAATCAGGCGCTGTTAGCAGCACAAACCGTTTCAGAATTCAACCTGGCGCTGGCTCGCTCTGGTGTGGCATGTGCCAATAAAATCAGTTCGGCTGGTGTGCTCACCGTTGCCAGCGGCTTTACCGGCAGTCATGATTGCAGGGGTAAGATTCTCTATGACATGCATATGCGCAATGCACCATTTACAGCCATGAACTCATGGTTGAATAGTCATGCAGCAGATATTGCGTTTTTGATTGTGCAAACTGGCTCTTTGAGTACTCCATGCCCTTCAGGCTTGGGTGGGTTTAATGTGCGAGCGAGAATAGGTGGTGTTTCAACGGGTTTTTATCCCGGGACCGCAGGCATTCAGGATCATTCACAAAGCCCTTTTTCACTTAGTGCGGATACCTATGCACTGGGTGACCTTACTGCACTACACGAAATCGGTCATACATTGGGCGGGCAACATGCCAACGAATCAAGACCCACAGCTGCTCAGTTTACTCTTGGTGAATATTCACACGGAATAGACGGTGAGGTAGTCAGTGGATCTCAGACGTTTGAGTGGCAGACCATAATGGGTGGTTACAGGACTGATGATACTAATCCTTTTGTTGCTGCTTTAAGGTGTAAGTTCGATTTTTCTTTGACAGATCCAGAAATGCAGCCATGCGAGAGAATCCCTCACTTCTCCAACCCTGTCATGTCAGCACAATTCAATGGCCAAATCATTTCTCTTGGGGCCTCCGTGGACACTGATATGCCAGGTGTGGCGAATGACCAATTCAAGGCCGATATGGAAAGCTGGCTGGAAGTTTCAGGAATGCCGATTGTTTCCGGATATTTTGCTGATCCGCCCGCGCCGACCAGCGCACCAATATTAAATGTACAGTCAGAACACTGTTTAGGGCTGAACACAGTTACATGGAATTCGGTTAATGGTGCGAACAGTTATGAGTTATTTAGATCGCTGTCTTCTGGCTTTTCATTTCCAACTAAAATATTCACTGGATCAAGTTTGATTACTACCGTCAATGTACCACAGGGTCAGACTTGGTATCTGCGAGTCAAGGCATGCAATTCCGGCGGTTGCAGCGATTTAAGTAATCAGGAGGCAGCCGGCTCCATTCCAAGTTGCCTATAAAGGAGAATCAGGATGATTACACATTGCTCAAGATTTATTGCATTCACGCTGCTCATTTACATCAGTCTTCATATTTCACTTCCTGCTCAGGACGGTCAGAATTTAGATTTCCTGCTCAACCCCTATCCCGAAACCGGTGCCTGGGATGCCAACGACGGCTCCAGGACCGGCTTCTTTATGGAGGTGCAGAACGGCATCATGGCCGGTGCCTATTTTGGTGCCGATGCTGCCGGCGACAATGTCTGGTTAATCTTCAGTGGCCAGCTACAGCCAGTCATTGGCGACGAGGGACTGCAGAATGGCTGGCTGCTGGAGTCACCATTGCGCCGAACCACGGCAGGGGGCTGCATCCTCGATTGTGATTCAGGTGTTGAGCCCGATCCCGTGACCGAAGAAGTGGCCCAAATCAGGCTGGAGTTCAGTGGTCGCAGTCAGGCCATGTTCAGTGTCGATGACAGCGAGCCGACTAATATATATCCAGCTTACTGGGGCAATCCTGCCTTTGCGTTTGATCCCGAGCTGCCGAATTTGTTTTTGCCGAATTTGACGGGCACCTGGGGGGCAGTGAGGATTGATCAGATTTTGTCTTCAAGCGAGAACCCTGCGGCAACGTTTATTGTTGAGATTGGTGAGAGAGATATTACGCCAATTGATCCAGGGACAGAGCCAGGAGCACCGTTTCTGGAAGTTCGCTATCCGCTATTCTCCGCTGCGCTTGCGCCTCCTCCAGCACAGCATAACATTGTATGTACATTCTATCGTGCGGCAGTATCGACTGGAATTGAAAGTCCTGAATGCAGGCAAACGATATCAATGCCTACGCTGTTGCCAGAACCAGTCGCTTTTTTTAATTTGATCACTGATTCAAGATTTACATTGTTAGGCTCTACTGTGGATGATGTTCCGGGATTTACAACTCGTGTTGATTTCTTTCGCCTGAATTATGATTGAGGACTGAAATATGAAACGTTCATGGCGCAATTCAATCTCAATGCTATTGCTGCTAGGGTGCATTCATGAAACCGCCCTGTCTCAGCAAAGCCTGGATTTCCTATTCAACCCCTATCCCGAAACCGGTGCCTGGGATGCCAAAGACAGCTCCAGGACCGGCTTCTTTATGGAGGTGCAGAACGGCATCATGGCCGGTGCCTATTTTGGTGCCGATGCTGCCGGTGACAATGTCTGGCTGATCTTCAGTGGTCAGCTGCAGCCAGTCATTGGCGACGATGGACTGCAGAATGGCTGGCTGTTGGAGTCGCCATTACGGCAGACTACCGCAGCGGGGTGCATTCTGAACTGTGCCGAGGCCGATATGGTTGATCCGGTAACCGACGAGGTAGCACAGATCACACTGACGTTCAGCGGTCGCAGTCAGGCCACGTTCAGTATCGATGACAGCGAGCCGACTAATATATATCCAGCTTACTGGGGCAATCCGGCATTTGCCTTTGATCCCGAGCAGCCTAATCTGTTTTTGCCGAATCTGACCGGAACTTGGGTTGGGGTGAGCACGATGCAGGGTCGATTTGACGCATTTGACTCGGATATTTTTATCATGGAAATCGGCGAACGTCAGGTCACTAACTTTCCTGATGCCGCAGACGAGGAAGCCTTTTTGGAAGTGCTGTACCCAATTATCAAAGGCAGCTTCTCAGGGCTGGATATTTTATGCAGATATTTTAGAAATATAGATACTGCGTCGCTTTGCTTGGTGCCAATATCTATGGACATTGCCGGCATCAGGATTAATGATATCTCTGACTCCCGATTTACTTGGCTGGTCTCAGATGACACGCTCACCTTGACCCGTACAGATTTTTTCCGACTTAATTATGACTGATCACTGCAAATGAAACGCCTGCTTTCTTATTCATTCGAGATGTGGATACTGCTGGGCTGCCTGCATTGTGTTGCGCATGCCCAAGGACAGGATCTGGACTTACTGCTCAACCCTTATCCTGAAACCGGTGCCTGGGATGCCAAAGACGGCTCCAGAACCGGCTTCTTTATGGAGGTGCAGAACGGCATTCTGGCCGGTGCCTATTTTGGTGCCGATGCTGCCGGTGACAATGTCTGGCTGATCTTCAGTGGTCAGCTGCAGCCAGTCATTGGCGACGATGGACTTCAGAATGGCTGGCTGTTGGAGTCACCATTGCGGCAGACCACGGCAGGAGGCTGCATTCTGGACTGTGCCGAGGCCGATGTGGCTGATCCGGTGACCGACGAGGTTGCTCAGATCAGGCTGGAGTTCAGTGGTCGCAGTCAGGCCACGTTCAGCGTCGATGACAACGAACCCGTCAAGATATTCCCAGCCTACTGGGGCAATCCTGCATTTGCGTTTGACCCCGAGCAGCCGAATCTGTTTTTGCCGAATTTGACCGGGATCTGGCTGAGCGTCAGCACTCAGGGCTCTGGCTTTGGCAGCAGCAGTCAGGATTTTTCCAGCATTGTTGTTGTAGGCGATCGAACAGTAAGCAGATTTCCCGATGCAGACACCGGCGATGTGTTTCTGACCGTCAGCTACCCGGTGTTGGAGGGCTTGGCATTCACTGCAGTTGATCCGGTGATCAGTTGCGATTTCGTTCGGGGCTCGGAACAAGCGCCGAACTGTTCTTTGAGTTTTTCTGCTGGTCCGATGCAAGGCTTTGGTGTTGAGTTCGACAGTATCACTGACTCGAGATTTTCCTTGATCGGTATTGATGATGTTCTCACCGTGACGCGCACGGATTTCTTTCGCCTGAATTATGATTGAGAGCGGCTCTTTTCCTCATACGGCCGGGAACACGCGGCTGTGTCCAATGCAGTTGCAGGCATAGATCAACAAGCCGGCAGAGGCCAGCTATTCCTGCTGCCGGTACTTGCGGCTGCGCTGGCGCACCAGGTTCAGGGCGCGTCGGTGCGGCAGCCAGGCGGCGATGCGCGCCAGCGTGCGGTTGATGCGCCCCGGCACCACCAGCACCGGCGGTTTGTCCTGCACCAGCGCCGCAAGCGAAATGCGCACCACATGCTCGGCCTGCAACCACATGTAATCCGGCATCTGTGACACCAGTTCGCGGCTGCCGGTGACATCATGGAACTCGCTGTAGGTAAAACCCGGACACAGCGCCTGCACGCGGATGCCGTGCTGTTCATTCTCCAGCGCCAGCGATTCAGACAGGCGGATGAGAAAGGCCTTGCTGGCCGAATACAGTGTGTGACTGGCAGTGCCCGGCACCAGGCCGGCCAGTGAGGCGACGTTGATGATGCCACCGAAGCCACGCTGCTGCATGCCCGGCAGCAGTCGGTAACTGAGCTCGATCACCGCCAGCACCAGCACTTGCATAAATCGCTGATGTTCGGTCCAGTCCACGCTGGTCAGATGCCCGGGCACACCGTAACCGGCGTTGTTAATGAGGATGTCGATGTGCAGTTGCTGCGCGTCGATCTTGCTGACCAGCTCGCTGACCGCGTCAGCGGCAGCCAGGTCGGCGGCGATGCAGTGCACGCGGATGCTGTGCTGCTGCTGCAACTCGCCAGCCAGTTGCTGCAAGCGATCCAGGCGTCGGGCGGTCAGTACCAGATCGTGGCCCTGTGCCGCCAGCTGGCGGGCGAATTCGGCACCGATGCCGGCCGAGGCACCGGTAACCAGCGCGGTTGAGGTGTTGCCTTGGCTGCTGTCTTTGCTGGCGGAAACGGCCTGATTCATGGGCTCACTCTGCTTGGTGGATGATTGGGCTGGTGCTTGCGGCAATGGCGGTCATTGACTTGTGCGGTCACGTTACATGATTGCTTGCGTGGCAACTCGATCGCGGGTCGGATAAAATGGCCTGCCTTGACAGCTGCCGGTCACGGCACTGCCCGCAGCCGGATGCCATGCCTGGTGTCAGGCTCTCTGCTGCGGCTTGTCCCGGTGCAGCCAGACATGCCGGCGACTGCAACTGCCCAGCATCGAATCACATTGCAACTGGATGTACATTATGCCGAACGCGCAGCAAGATCAAGCCGAACGTCGCCACCTGGTGGCCGGCAACTGGAAGATGAACGGCACGGCAGCGCTGTTGCGCAACATGATCAGCAATCTGCTCGATGAATCTGATCTGCCGGCCAACACCGATGTGCTGCTGCTGCCGCCATTCCCGTACCTGACGCTGGCAGAATCCCTGATTCAGGATCAGCCACTGCTGCTGGGCGCGCAGAATCTCAGTGCCCACGAGCAGGGCGCGCACACCGGCGAGGTCTCTGCGGCGATGCTGGCCGAGGTCGGTTGCGAGTACGTGCTGGTCGGGCACTCGGAGCGGCGCGAGTTGCACGGTGAGGATGACGACCTGGTGGCGGAGAAGTTTGTCGTCGCCCAGCGTGCCGGGTTGAGGCCGATTCTGTGCATGGGAGAATCGGCCAAACAGCGCAAGAATGGGCTCACCGAAGTCATCGTCAAGCGCCAACTGCAGGCGGTGCTGGATCGCGCCGGGGTTGCGGCACTGGGCAATGCCGTGCTGGCCTATGAGCCGCTCTGGGCGATAGGCACCGGCAAGACCGCCAGCCCGGAGCAGGCGCAAGAGGTTCATGCCTACATCAGGCAGACAATTGCTGCAGTCGATGCTAGAATAGCGGGTCAGGTTCAAATACTTTACGGCGGCAGTGTCAAGGCTGACAATGCCGCTGATTTGTTTGCCCAGACGGACATTGATGGCGGGCTGATCGGCGGTGCCTCTCTGCAGGTGGAGCAGTTTCTTGGAATCTGCCGTGCCGGCTGAGAGCATGCCGCGCAAGGCGACAGCGCCATCCGCTTACAATACCCAGGCCGTGTTTTCCGCCGACGCCAAGTCCGTCTGCCGAGCAGGCCGCTAACCAGTTAGAAGTTATGGATATTTTGACCATCTTGACCATTGTTCTGGTGCTCATTGCCATCGGCATGATCGCGCTCATACTGCTGCAGCGCGGTGCCGGTGCCACCACCGGGGCGGCGTTTGGCAGCGGTGCCTCAGGCACGGTATTTGGCGCACGCGGCTCGGCTTCGTTTCTGACCCGCACCACCGGCGTGATGGCGGCCATGTTCTTCGCCATCGCGCTGGCCATGGCGGTCATGGTGTCGCGCGGCGTGGGCATCACCGACAACTCCCAAAACAGTGTTATGGACAGCGTTATGGACAGTGGCATGGACGGCATGAATACGGACCAGCCGGTGCCGGATGCGGCGCAGACTGAAGCGCCAGAAGTCAGCCAGGACATGCTCAGCGCCGATGACCTGCCGGTCGTCGACGACGCAGCACTGAGCGGTACAGACGCAGACCAGGATCTGCCAGCCGCCGACGCTGACATGGCGACAGCAGACGATGCTGCCAGCGGGCAGGGCGCAGATGACGACAACGGTGGCTGAGCGCAGCCTGTGGGGCTGAACGGAACGAAGTGACCAACGATTTGCCGAAGTGGTGGAATTGGTAGACACGCTGTCTTGAGGGGGCAGTGGCGCAAGCCGTGCCGGTTCGAGTCCGGCCTTCGGCACCATAGCAATCGATGGATGGTCACGCTCAAGCACTGGCTTTGCTGGCCCGTGCTGGCAAGTGTGTGTCTACCATGCACGCTGCGCGGTGGCTTGCCGGCTGGCGTAACTTGACGCCATCCACAGCGCTTGCCGGACAGAAAGATCACATGCATCACAGATCAATGTTGCCGCATGGTGCGGCACCACGCCCGGAAAAGCCGGCACTTGTTGCGGTTTTTCGCAGGCGCTAACTGAAAGCCTGGTGACAGACCAATATGCTCAATGAATACTGGCCAATCCTGTTGTTTCTGATCATCGCCGCTGGCATGGGTGCGGCGCTGGTGGTCATCGGTTCCGTGCTGGGGCCAAAACGGCCGGACGACGAAAAGCTGTCTGCCTACGAATGCGGTTTCGAGGCCTTCGAGGACGCGCGCATGAAGTTTGATGTGCGTTACTACCTGGTCGCCATTCTGTTCATCATTTTCGATCTGGAAATCGCCTTTCTGTTTCCCTGGGCCGTGGTGCTGGAGCAGATTGGCTGGACCGGCTTCTGGGCCATGATGGTGTTTCTTGGCCTGCTCGTGGTCGGTTTCATTTACGAATGGAAGAAAGGAGCGCTGGAATGGTAGCGGCCGCCAACGAACCCATGCCGATGAACGCGGTGGACGACATCCTGCGACCGGATGCCGATCACAACCCGCTGCTTAATCGCGGTTTTGCCACCACCTCGGCCGATGCACTGATCAACTGGGCACGCACCGGATCGATGTGGCCGGTGACGTTCGGTCTGGCCTGTTGTGCCGTGGAAATGATGCATGCCGGTGCCGCGCGCTATGACCTGGACCGCTTCGGCGTGGTGTTCCGTCCGAGTCCACGGCAATCCGACGTCATGATTGTGGCCGGCACCCTGGTGAACAAGATGGCACCGGCATTGCGCAAGGTCTACGATCAGATGGCGGATCCGAAATGGGTCATTTCCATGGGCTCCTGCGCCAACGGTGGTGGCTATTATCACTACTCTTATGCGGTCACCCGCGGCTGCGACCGCATCGTGCCGGTCGACATTTATGTGCCCGGCTGCCCGCCCACCGCGGAAGCGCTGGTGTATGGCATTTTGCAGCTGCAGAAGAAAATTCGCCGCACCAACACCTTTTTCAGCTCCGGCGCAAAGGGCTGATCAGCATGTTTGCAATCATTGGTCACAGCCCGTGCAGCACCTGTCATGAATGAAACGACGCCAAGCCTGGAACAGCTGTTGCAGGAAGTGCTGGCCGAACATAAGGTTAGCACCAGCTGCAACCCGATCGGTCAGCTCACCGTGACAGTGCCGGTACAGCACTGGCAAAGCGTGGCGCTGAAGCTGCGTGATGACGAGCGCTTTGCCTTTGCCCAGCTGATTGACCTGTGCGGCGTCGATTATCTGGGCTACGGCAACGACGAATGGGAGACCGAACAGGCCACCAGCGAAGGTTACAGCCGTGGTGTGGATGCCTTGGGCCCGGGACGGTTTGACTGGGCGCACCGGCCGGAAGCCGCCGAGGTCGAAAACCGCTTTGCCGTGGTGGTGCAACTGTTGTCGCTGCAGCACAATCGCCGCCTGCGTCTGCGCTGCTTCCCGCCACTTCAGCCTATGCCCTTGTTGCCCTCGCTGGTGGAGGTGTGGAACAGCGCCAACTGGTACGAGCGGGAAGCGTTTGACCTGTTCGGCATCGTGTTTGAAGGCCATCCGGATCTGCGCCGGATTCTCACCGATTACGGTTTTGTCGGCCACCCGTTCCGCAAGGATTTTCCGCTCATCGGCAATGTCACCGTGCGCTATGACGAAGAGCAGCGCCGGGTGGTCTATGACACGGTGGAAATCGAACCACGGGTCACCGTGCCCAGGGTGGTGCGGCGGGATTCGCGTTATGTGCAGCCTGATCGCAGCAGCAGCGGCAATCAGGAACAGGAGGCCTGAGCATGATGCGTCACAGAAAACATTCGGACAATGCGGGCTGGCATGGCTGAGATACGCAACTACACCATGAACTTTGGTCCCCAGCATCCGGCTGCGCACGGTGTGCTGCGGCTGATTCTGGAGCTGGATGGCGAGACCGTGGTGCGGGCTGATCCGCACATCGGCCTGTTGCACCGGGCGACGGAAAAGCTCGCCGAATCGAAGCCGTTCAATCATTCCATCGGCTACATGGATCGGCTCGACTACGTCTCCATGATGTGCAATGAGCACGCCTATGTGCGTGCCATCGAGCAGCTGATCGGCATTGCAGTGCCAAAGCGTGCACAGTACATCCGCACCATGTTTGATGAGATCACCCGCATCCTCAATCACCTGCTGTGGGTGGGCACCAATGGGCTGGATCTGGGTGCGATGACCATGTTTCTGTATGCCTTCCGCGAGCGCGAACAGCTGATGGACTGCTATGAGGCGGTCAGCGGTGCACGCATGCATGCCACCTATTACCGTCCCGGCGGGGTTTACCGCGATCTGCCGGCGCAGATGCCGAAGCGCCAGGAAACCCGCTGGACCAAAGGCAAGGACCTGCAGCGGGTGAATGCCTGGCGGGAAGGCTCACTGCTGGATTTTCTGCAGCATTTCTGTGACGACTTCGACAGCAAGGTCGATGATTATGAAACCCTGCTGACCGACAACCGCATCTGGAAGCAACGCACCGTGGGCATCGGCACCGTATCGCCCGAGCGTGCCTTGCAGCTGGGCTTCAGCGGTCCCATGCTGCGCGGCTCGGGGGTGCAGTGGGATCTGCGCAAGCAGCAGCCCTACGCCTGTTATGACGAGGTCGATTTCGACATCGTGGTCGGGGTCAATGGCGACTGCTATGACCGCTATCTGGTGCGCATCGAGGAAATGCGCCAGTCCAACCGCATCATCAAGCAGTGCATTGCCTGGCTGCGCGAGCACCCTGGCACGGTGATGCCGAAGAACTTCAAGGTCGTGCCACCAACGCGGGAAGAGATGAAAGAGGACATGGAAGCGATGATCCATCACTTCAAACTGTTCACCGAAGGCTACATCGTGCCGGAAGGCGAGACCTATGCCGCGGTGGAAGCGCCGAAAGGTGAATTCGGCTGCTACCTGGTGTCTGATGCCAGCAACAAGCCGTTTCGCGTGCATCTGCGTGCGCCCGGCTTCGTGCATCTGTCCTCCATGCATGAAATGCTCAGCGGCCACATGCTGGCCGATGTGCCGGCGATCATCGGCACCCAGGACATCGTACTGGGCGAGATAGACCGATGAGCCAGGGTAGTGCAAGCATGGCTGCAGGCTCTGCAGCGGGCTACCAGCTCAGTGACGCCGAGCGCACGGCCATCGATCACTGGCGCGGCAAGTTTCCGGACGGACCGCAGGGTCAGCGCTCGGCCATCATCCAGGCGCTGTTCACGCTGCAGGAGCATGGCAGCGGCTGGCTCAGCACAGCGCAGATGGATGCCGTGGCCGAGTATCTGCAGGTGCCGCCGGTGTGGGTGTACGAGGTGGCCTCGTTCTACTCCATGCTCGAAACCGAGCCGGTTGGCCGCCACAAGATATCGATCTGCACCAACATTTCCTGCATGCTGCGTGGGGCCGGGGAAACGGTGGCCTACGTCGAGCAGCAGCTCGGCATCAAGCTGGGCCAGACCACCGCCGATGGCCGCGTCACGCTGAAGATCGAGGAAGAATGCGTGGCCGCCTGCTGCGGTGCGCCGGTGATGATTGTCGACGGCCATTACCACGAAAACCTCACGCCAGCACGCATTGACGAGATTCTGGCCGGGCTGTCACCATCCGACAGCGCTGCCACCGACGACGAGCAGGATTGATGGATATGTCTGCACACAATGTCTGTTTCAATTTTGACCGCAACACCGATCCGGAACCATGGACGCTGGCCTCGTACCGGCAGCGTGATGGTTATCAGGCCTGGGAAAATGTGGTCAAGAACAAGACCCCGCAGGAAGACATCATCGAGACGGTCAAGGCTTCGGCCCTGCGTGGCCGCGGTGGTGCCGGTTTTCCCACCGGGCTGAAATGGAGTTTTATGCCGCGCTCGGCTCCCGGACAGAAGTACCTGTTGTGCAATTCCGATGAATCCGAACCGGGCACCTGCCATGACCGCGACATCCTGCGCTTTAATCCGCACGCGGTGATCGAAGGCATGGCCATCGCCGCCTACGCCATGGGCGCCAGCGTGGCCTACAACTACCTGCGCGGAGAATTTCATCATGAGCCGTTCGAGCGCATTGAACAGGCACTGGCGGAAGCCTATGCGGCCGGCTATCTGGGCAAGGACGTGATGGGCTCGGGCATCGATATCGACATCCACAACCTGCTCGGTGCCGGTGCCTACATCTGTGGCGAGGAAACCGCGCTCATGGAATCACTGGAAGGCAAGAAAGGCCTGCCGCGATTCAAGCCGCCGTTTCCGGCCAATTTCGGCATCTATGGCAAGCCGACCACGATCAACAACACCGAAACGCTGGCGTCAGTGCCGGCGATTCTGCGCCACGGCGCCGACTGGTTTCTCAACATCGGCAAGCCGAACAATGGTGGTCCGAAAACCTTTTCCGTGTCCGGACATGTGGCCAGGCCCGGCAATTACGAAGTGCCGCTGGGCACGCCGTTTGCCGAGCTGCTGGAAATGGCCGGTGGCGTCTGGCAGGGCCGCAGGCTGAAGGCGGTGATTCCCGGCGGCTCGTCCATGCCGGTGTTGCCGGCAGACACGATGATGGCGCTGACCATGGATTTCGACGCCCTGTCCAAGGCCGGTTCCGGGCTGGGTTCAGGTGCGGTGGTGGTGATGGACGAAACCACCTGCATGGTCAATATGTGTGCCCGCATCGCGCGTTTTTACATGGCCGAGAGCTGCGGCCAGTGCACACCGTGTCGGGAAGGCACCGGCTGGATGTACCGGGTGCTGCAGCGCATTCTTGCCGGACAGGCACAGCGCAGTGATCTGGATCTGCTGCGCGCCGCCGCCGGCCAGATCGAAGGCCACACCATCTGTGCCTTCGGTGAAGCCGCCGCCTGGCCGGTGCAGGGCATGCTCAGGCATTTCTGGGACGAATTTGAATACTACATAGAACACGGCCATTCGCTGGTGGAACAGGCTCCGGGGGTGGCAGCATGAACGCGCAGGTGCAACAGGACATGGTCACGATCGAAATCGATGGCCGCAAGGTGGAAGCGCCGAAAGGCTCGATGATCATCGAGGCGGCCGACCGCATTGGCATCGACATACCGCGCTTCTGCTATCACCGCAAACTGTCGATCGCGGCCAATTGCCGCATGTGTCTGGTCGATGTGGAAAAGGCGCCGAAGCCGATGCCGGCCTGCGCCACCCCGGTGGCAGACGGCATGCGCGTGTTCACCGAATCCTGCCGCGCGCGGGATGCGCAGAAAAACGTCATGGAGTTTCTGCTCATCAATCATCCGCTGGACTGTCCGATCTGCGATCAGGGTGGAGAATGCGAATTGCAGGATCTGGCCATGGGCTACGGCCGTTCGGTGTCGCGCTTCACTGAGCGCAAGCGCGCGGTCAAGGACAAGAACCTCGGTCCGTTGATCAGCACCGACATGACCCGCTGCATTCACTGCACGCGCTGTGTGCGCTTTCTGGATGAAATCGCCGGCAGCAACGAACTGGGCACCATCGGACGCGGTGAAAAAACCGAAATCAGTACCTACATCGAGCACAGCATTGATTCCGAGCTGTCCGGCAACATCATCGATCTGTGCCCGGTGGGGGCACTGACCAACAAGCCGTTCCGCTTTCGCGCGCGCTCGTGGGAAATGCTGGCGCGCCCGGCCGTATCCAGCCATGACTGCCTGCACAGCAACATCTGGTACCACACCCGTCGCGGTGAAGTGCTGCGGGCGGTGCCGCGTGACAACGAGGCCATCAACGAAACCTGGCTGTCCGACCGTGATCGCTACAGCCATTCCGGTCTGCAGCACGCCAATCGCCTGCTGCAGCCGCAACTGCGCAACGGCGAGCGCTGGCAGCAGACCAGCTGGGAGCAGGCACTGGAGCAGGCGGTGACCGCACTGCAGCAGGCTGGCGACAGCGTGCAGATGCTGTTGTCGCCGCAGCTGGTGTGCGAAGAACAGCTGGCTTTCCGCCACTGGGCCGATCAGATTGGCGCTGCAGTCGACTGGCAGGTGTATGACCACGCCGTGGCCGATGGCGACCAGCCGGCGCAGAACTGGTCACACAGCAATGTGCCGCTGGCAGCGCTGGAGCGGGCCGACGCGGTGTTGCTGGCCGGAGCCAGAATTCACCATGATCAGCCCATGCTGGGCCACCGCCTGCGTCAGGCGCAACGGCGCCATGGGGCGAGCATCAACGTGCTGACAGCTGCGCAGGTCGACTGGTATTGCCGGCAGGACAGCACCGTGCTGGCAGCACCAGATCAGTGGGCGCAGCATCTGGCCGGCATACTGCTGGCACTGCAGCCTGACTACGCCGGGCAGAGCGGTTTCAAGACACTGATGAAGGCCGCCCGGCGCGGCCCGGAAGAGGAACAGATTGCCCAGCGTCTGCAGCAGGCCGAGCGTGCTGTGGTCATTGCCGGGCAGCAGATTGCCATGCATCCGCAGGCGGGCTTGCTGCAGTATCTGCTGCGGCTGATCGCCGAGGCCAGTGGCAGCGGTCTGACCGTGCTCGCCGCCGGTGGCAACGCCGCCGGTGCCATGCTCATGCATGACGGTGCTGAACGTCGGATCGACGCGCCCAAAGTGCTGATTCTGCATTCACTGCAGCCGCTGTGCGACACAGCCCGGCCGGAGCACTTGCACGCACTGTGCCAGCAGGCCGACACCGTGATTGCGCTCAGTGCCTGGCGCGATGACGACCTGGAACAGCTCGCTGACATCATGCTGCCGGTGGCAGACAATATCGAAACCGGCGGCACCAGTGTCAACCTGAATGGCTTAAGCCAGACCTTTGCCGCTGCCGCCAGGGCACCGGGCAGTGCCCGACCGGGCTGGAAGATTGCCCGCAGGCTGGCCGAGTCCATGTCGGCAGCGTCCACACCAGCGGATGCACAAGACGCAAGCCTGCTGCAATGGAACGACGACGATGCGGTGCGCCAGGCCGTGGCCAATCGTCTGCAGGCGCTGCGTGAGGGTGTCAGCGACGCCGGCAGCAGTGTGGATCTGCAGGCAGTGATCCATCAACTGCCGGAAAAGCCGGCTTCGATGACGCTGCCAAAATCGTCGGCTGCCGGCCAGCTGTACCGTCTCGGTGAGCTGCCCATGGTACGTGTGGATCAGTTGTGCCGGCACAGTGCGGCACTCCAGGCCAGCGCCCATCAGGTGGCCGACCGGCAGGCACGGCTGCACCCGGATGACCTGCGCAAGCTCAAACTCAATGACCAGGCACGCGTGCTGATCAGCCAGGGCGATGCCCGGGCGGAAGCCACCGTGGTTGCCGATGCGGCCGTGGCCAGCGGCTGCATCGGCATTGCGCTGACCACCGCACTGGCCGCTGAACTGGGCGCCGCCTTCGGGCCGGTCAGCCTGCAGCCAGCAGCCGATGCCCAGCAAACGCTGGCGCTGGCGGAAAGCGATGCGGGAGACGGTGCCTGATGGACATGCAAACCCTGCAGACTTTGCTGTGGACGCTGGCAAAGATCTTCATCATCATCATTCCGATCACGCTCACGGTGGCCTATTACACCTATGCCGAGCGCAAGGTGATCGGCTACATGCAGTCACGCATCGGTCCCAACCGGGTTGGTCCGTGGGGTCTGCTGCAGCCGTTTGCCGATGTGTTCAAGCTGCTGTTCAAGGAAATCATCCTGCCGGCCAACGCCAACAAGTTCCTGTTCTATCTGGCACCGGTGCTGACGCTGGGCCCGGCATTGGCTGCCTGGGCGGTGGTGCCGTTCAGTGACTGGCTGATCCTGGCCGACATCAACGCCAGTCTGCTGTATGTGCTGGCGCTGACCTCGATGGGGGTCTACGGCATTATCGTTGCCGGCTGGGCGTCCAATTCCAAGTATGCCTTTCTCGGCGCACTGCGCTCGGCGGCGCAGATTATTTCCTATGAAATTGCCATGGGCTTCGCCCTGGTGTGCGTGCTCATCGCCGCCGGTGACATCAGCCTGAAAGGCATTGTCGAGGCACAGCAGGGCGGGGTGTTTGACTGGTTCTGGCTGCCGCTGCTGCCGATGTTTATGGTGTATTTCATCTCCGGCGTGGCAGAAACGAATCGCGCCCCGTTTGACGTCGCCGAAGGCGAGTCGGAAATCGTTGCCGGCTTTCATGTCGAATACGCCGGTGCAGCGTTTGCCGTGTTCTTTCTCGCTGAATACGCCAACATGATACTGATCTCGGCACTGACCGCGTTGCTGTTTGCCGGTGGTTGGCTGTCGCCGTTCGAGAACGTGCCGGTGCTGGGAGGCACGTTATTGGCCACCCACGGTATCGGCTGGTTTTTGGCCAAAACCGTGTTCTTCATGTTTTTCTTTTTGTGGTTCCGCGCCACTTTCCCGCGCTATCGCTACGACCAGATCATGCGTCTGGGCTGGAAGGTGCTGATTCCCATCACCATCGTCTGGGTGGTGGTGGCAGCGGTGCTGGTGCTGACCGGCGCCATTGTGCGCGGAAGCTGAGCGACATGTCAGGAGTACTCACATGACTGCAGTGACAAGATATTTGCGATCGCTGATGCTGGTCGAGCTGTTCCGGGGCCTCAGTGTGACCTGGCGACACATGGTGGCGCCCAAGTTCACGCTGAATTATCCGGAAGAAAAAACCCCCAAGTCGAACCGTTTCCGCGGCCTGCATGCGCTGCGCCGCTACCCGAATGGCGAAGAGCGCTGCATAGCCTGCAAGCTGTGCGAGGCGGTGTGTCCGGCACTGGCCATCACCATCGACTCCGAGCAGCGCGACGATGGTACCCGCCGCACCACGCGCTACGACATTGATCTGTTCAAATGCATTTACTGCGGTTTTTGCGAGGAATCCTGCCCGGTGGACTCCATCGTCGAGACCGATTTTCATGAATACCATTTTGAAAATCGCGGCGAGAACATTGTCAGCAAGCAACAACTGCTGGCTCTCGGTGATCGTTTTGAAACCAGTATTGCCGCCGCCCGCCGCCAAGATGCGGCGTATCGCTAATTCTGATTGACATAAACCCATGACTGCCATCGAACTGGTTTTTTATCTTTTCAGCACTGTGCTGACCTTGTCTGCGCTGGCCGTGATCACGGTACGCAACGCGGTCTATGCGGCGCTGTTTCTGGTGCTGGCCTTCTTCTCCAGCGCAGCGATCTGGATGCTGCTGGAAGTTGAATTTCTCGCCATCACGCTGGTGCTGGTGTATGTGGGCGCGGTCATGGTGCTGTTTTTGTTCGTGGTGATGATGCTGGACATGAACAGCGAACGCGTGCGCGAGGGCTTTGCCCGCTATCTGCCGGTGGGCATACTGGTGGCGCTGATCATGGCCGGCGAATTGATGTTCGTGATCTGGACCAAGGGTGCGGAAAAGCTGCCCTTGCCGCCCGGACAAAGCGATGCCGGTGCCAACACGGCACTGCTGGGCGAGCGTCTGTACACCGCCTATCTGTATCCATTTGAAATCGCTGCGGTGATTCTGCTGGTTGGCATTGTCGCGGCCATTGCATTGACCCATACCGGACGCAACCCCAACACGCGCTATCAGGATCCTTCGCGGCAGGTCAGCACCCGGCGTGAGGATCGCGTGCGCATCGTCAGCATGCCCGGCGCTGGCAGCAAGTCCGCGGAGGAACGCTCATGAGCCTGACTCTGGCACATTTTCTTGCCCTCGGCGGCATTTTGTTCAGTCTCAGCGTGGCCGGCATCTTTCTCAATCGCAAGAACATCATCATTCTGCTCATGGCCATAGAGCTGATGCTGCTGGCGGTGAACATGAATTTTGTCGCTTTCTCGCGCTTCCACGGTCATCTGGAAGGACAGGTGTTTGTGTTCTTCATACTCACCGTGGCGGCGGCCGAGGCGGCCATTGGCCTGGCCATACTGATGGTGCTGTTCCGCAATCGCAACAGCATCAATGTTGAAGACATGGATGAACTGAAGGGCTGACATGAACACAGATCTGCACATCATTCTGTTGGCCATTCCGCTGTTGCCGCTGTTCGGCGCGGTGCTGGCCGGTCTGTTTGGCCGCCAGATCGGACGCGCCGGCGCGCACTGGATCACCATTCTGGCGGTGGCTGGGTCACTGCTGCTGTCGCTGTATGTGTTCAAGCTGATCGTGTTCGACGCCATGCCGGCCATCAACACCAGCATCTACACCTGGGCGGTGACCGGCGGTCTGAAGTTCGAGATCGGTTTTTTGATCGACTCGCTGACCGTGGTGATGATGACCGTGGTGACCTTTGTCTCGCTTATGGTGCACATCTACACCATTGGCTACATGCATGACGACCCCGGCTATCAGCGCTTTTTCAGTTACATCGCACTGTTTACCTTTGCCATGCTGATGCTGGTGATGTCGAACAACTTCCTGCAGCTGTTTTTCGGCTGGGAGGCGGTCGGTCTGGTGTCGTATCTGCTGATCGGCTTCTGGTTCAAGAAGGAGTCGGCGATCTTCGCCAATCTGAAGGCGTTTCTGGTCAACCGGGTCGGTGACTTCGGCTTCCTGCTCGGCATCGCCGCGATCGTGGTCAGCTTCGGCAGTCTCGATTATGCCGAGGTCTTTGCCGTGGCACCGACGGCCGTTGACCAGACCATCAGCGTCTTCCCCGGCGTTGAGTGGGCGCTGCTGACCTTTGTCTGCATCTGTCTGTTCATCGGTGCCATGGGCAAATCGGCGCAGGCACCGCTGCACGTGTGGCTGCCGGACTCAATGGAAGGCCCGACGCCGATTTCCGCCCTGATCCACGCCGCCACCATGGTCACCGCCGGCATTTTTATGGTCGCGCGCATGTCACCGCTGTTTGAGCTGTCCGAGGTGGCGCTGAGCTTTGTGCTGGTCATTGGTGCCATCACCGCGCTGTTCATGGGGCTGATCGGGCTGGTGCAGAATGACATCAAGCGGGTCATTGCCTATTCCACATTGTCACAGCTGGGTTACATGACGGTGGCGCTGGGCGCTTCTGCCTACAGCGCAGCGATCTTCCACCTGATGACGCATGCGTTTTTCAAAGCGCTGCTGTTCCTCGGTGCCGGCTCGGTCATCATCGCCCTGCATCACCGTCAGGACATGCGCGAGATGGGCGGTCTGCGACGTGTGCTGCCGATCACCTTTGTCACCGCGTGGCTGGGTTCGCTGGCACTGATGGGCGTGCCGCTGTTTTCCGGTTTCTATTCCAAGGACATCATCATCGAAGCGGTGCACCTGGCCAATCGACCGGGGGCCGGTTTTGCCTACTGGTGCGTGCTGCTGGGGGTGGTGGTCACGGCGATGTATTCGCTGCGCCTGCTGTTTTTGACTTTCCACGGTGAGCCGCGCATGGAGCAGTCGGTGCGTGAGCATGCCCACGAGCCGGGCTGGGTGGTCACGGTACCGCTGATCCTGCTGGCGATACCGTCGGTGTTCATCGGCTACTTCAGCATCGAGCCGATGCTGTTCGGCGGGTTTTTTGGCGATGCCATTCATGTTGCTGCCGGCAACGACGTGCTGGCCGAAATCGGCAGCCACTTCCACGGCCCGCTGGCGATGGCCGTGCATGCGCTGGTCACGCCGGTGTTCTGGCTGGTGGTGCTGGGCAGCGCGCTGGCGGTGGCGATCTGGTTCTGGAAACCGCAACTGGCGGTCTGGTGCCGGCAGCGGTTCTCACCGCTGGTGCACGTGCTGGATCGCAAATACTGGTTTGATGAGATCTATCAGGCCATGTTCGCCCGTGGCAGTGCGCGGCTTGGCAACGGGCTGTGGCGCTACGGCGACATTGCCGTGATCGACAATCTCATGGTGAACGGTTCGGCGACGCTGGTGGGCTGGTGCGCCGGTCTGCTGCGGTATCTGCAATCCGGCTATCTCTACCACTACGCGTTCGCCATGATTGTCGGTCTCATCATGATCATCTTCACCTACATCATCCTGGCCTGATCAGGGAGCTTGTTCAGTGCACTTGTTATCACTTCTTGTCTGGTTGCCGCTGCTGGGTGCAGTGCTGGTGCTTGCGGTCGGGGATCAGCGGCCCATGCTGGCGCGCATTCTGGCATTGCTGAGCATGCTGGTCTGTCTGGCGCTGTGCGTGCCGCTGTATGCCGGCTTTGACAGTGGCAGCGCGGCCATGCAAATGGTCGAAAAAATGGTCTGGATCGAGGCCTTCAACATTCACTATCACCTTGGTGTGGACGGTTTTTCCCTGCCGCTGGTGCTGTTGACCTGTTTCTTCGGCGTCATCGTTGTGGTGGCCGGCTGGGTTTCTATCCAGCAGCGGGTGGCGCAATACATGGCGGCTTTCCTTATTCTGCAGGGGCTCATGGTCGGGGTGTTTGCAGCGCTGGATGGCATGCTGTTCTACATCTTTTTCGAAGCCATGCTGATTCCGATGTTTCTCATTATCGGCATCTGGGGCGGTGAACGGCGCGTTTATGCCACGGTAAAGTTTTTCCTCTACACCTTTCTCGGCTCGGTGTTCATGCTGGTGGGGCTGATCTGGCTGTACCTGCAGTCGGGCAGTTTCGACATTCTCACCTGGCATGATTTCCCGCTGTCGCTGCGCGCCCAGCAATGGTTGTTCATGGCGTTCTTCATCGCCTTTGCGGTGAAGGTGCCGATGTGGCCGGTGCACACCTGGTTGCCGGATGCGCACGTGGAAGCACCCACCGGTGGCTCGGTCATTCTGGCAGCGATCATGCTGAAGATCGGCGGTTACGGGTTTCTGCGCTTCTCCCTGCCGATCACGCCCGATGGCAGTGCCGCACTGGACTGGCTGATCATCGCCTTTTCGCTGATTGCCATCGTCTACATCGGTCTGGTGGCGCTGGTGCAGCAGGACATGAAGAAGCTCATCGCCTACAGCTCCATCGCACACATGGGCTTTGCCACGCTGGGCTTTTTCGTGGTGGTCGCCATAGTGCGTGATGCCGGCGTCACCGATGCCGCCAACATGGGCCTGACCGGCGGCATGGTGCAGATGATTTCGCACGGCTTTATCTCCGGCGCACTGTTCCTCTGCGTCGGGGTGCTGTACGATCGCATGCACTCGCGGCAGATAGCCGATTACGGTGGGGTGGCCAACAGCATGCCCTGGTTTGCCACTTTCGCTGTGCTGTTTTTCATGGCCAACAGCGGGCTGCCTGGCACCAGTGGTTTTGTCGGCGAGTTCTTTGTCATCCTGTCCTCGTTTGCGGCCAGCTTCTGGTACGCGGCGCTGGCTGGTCTGACCCTGATTCTGGGCGCAGCCTACAGCCTTTATCTGGTCAAGCGGGTCATTTTTGGCGATGTCAAAAACAAGGCGGTTGCCGAACTGCAGGATCTCAGCGCACGTGAGTTTGCCATCCTCGGCGTGCTTGCGGCCGCCGTGCTGCTGCTTGGCGTGTGGCCGGATCCGCTGATCACGCTGATGCAACCGTCGGTGGATCAGCTGTTGTCTCACATCATTCAATCCAAGGTGTCCTGATCATGACTGCTGCCGATCTGATGCTGGCGTTGCCGGAAATCTTCGTGCTGGGCATGACCTGTATCATCATGCTGTTCGGCTTGTGGCTGCCGGAGGAGCGCCAGGGCATGATCAGTTTTGTCTCGATCATGACACTGGTGTTTGCCGCCATCATTCTGCTCGGCTGGGACGATCCTGATCCGGCGGCGGTCAGCTTTGCCTTCAACGCCACCTTTGTGCGCGATCAGATGGCCGATGTGCTGAAACTGTCTGCCTTCATCGTGCTGGCGGCGATCCTGGTCTATGCGCGCCAGTACCTGCGCGTGTTCAAGGTCGCGATGCTGGAGTACCACGTGCTGAGCCTGTTTCTGCTGCTCGGCGTGATGGTGCTGATCTCGGCCGCCAGCATGCTGACCGTGTATCTGGGGCTGGAACTGATCGCCTTGCCATCCTACGCCCTGGTGGCGCTGCGGCGCGATGATCAGCGCAGCACCGAGGCGGCGATGAAATATTTCGTGCTGGGTTCACTGGCCTCGGGTCTGCTGCTGTATGGGCTGTCCATGATCTATGGCGTCACCGGCACCCTCAGCCTGGCCCAGGTGGCCAACATCACCGCCATGGGCAACAACACCGTGCTGGTGCTGGGGCTGATCTTTGTCGTCATCGGCATTGCCTTCAAGCTGGGCGTGGTGCCGTTTCATATGTGGGTGCCGGATGTTTATCACGGCGCGCCAGCAGCGGTGACGGCGCTGATTGGCTCGTTGCCCAAGCTGGCCGTCTTTGCCATGGCGATTCGTCTGCTCAGCGATGGTCTCGGCAACATGCAGATGCACTGGATGAGCATGCTGGTGGTGCTGGCGACACTGTCGATTGTGGTTGGCAATCTGGTGGCCATTGCGCAGAGCAATCTCAAGCGCATGCTGGCCTATTCCACCATCGGTCACATGGGATTCATGCTGCTGGGTCTGCTCACCGGCAGCGATCAGGGCTTCAGTGCAGCGATGTTCTATGCCATCGTCTATGCCATCATGGCGGCCGGCGCGTTCGGCGTCATGATACTTTTGTCCCAGCACGGGGTGGAAGCTGAGCACCTCGACGACTACAAGGGCTTGAGCAAGCGCAGTCCGTGGCTGGCGCTGATGATGCTGATGCTGATGTTTTCCATGGCCGGGGTGCCGGTGTTTGCCGGGTTCTTCGCCAAATGGCTGGTGATCCAGGCAGTCATCGATGCCGGCATGATCTGGCTGGCAATCCTGGCGGTGATCTTCTCCGTCATTGGCGCGTTCTACTATCTGCGCGTGGTCAAGCTGATGTATTTTGATGCGCCCGACAAAGATGATGCGATCTCCGTGCCGGCCGATTTTCGTGCCGCCTTGACCTTGAATGGCAGCGCACAACTGCTGCTTGGCATCTTCGCCAACATTCTCATCGGCCTGTGTGTGGCCAGCTTCTGAGCATGCGCGGACGACAAGCGCATTGGTTCCGGATCTGACATGACCATCAGCTTCAACAGTTTCGGCTGGCACGATGTGGTGGGGCTGGCCGGTGTGGTCATGCTGCTGGGCACCTATTTTGCCCTGCAGATCGACCGCATCGACTCGCAGTCACTGGCTTATTCGCTGCTCAACGGTATCAGTGCCGTGCTGATCCTTGTTTCCCTGTTGTACACGTTTAACTGGGCATCGTTCATCATCGAGATCTTCTGGATCAGCATCAGTCTGATCGGCATTGTGCGCTGGATGCTGCGTCGCTGAGCAGCCCGGCGCAGTGATTCAGAAATAAGCCCGAATAATGCTTGAAAGCGGTTCATAAAGCCGTCATAATAGTGAGTCTGGTGCGGGGTGGAGCAGTCTGGCAGCTCGTCGGGCTCATAACCCGAAGGTCGCAGGTTCGAATCCTGCCCCCGCTACCAATTTCTTAGACTGCTCCCCAATCTCTGATCATGCACGGGTTATGCTGCCTCCCACCCGGCATGCAGATATGCCACCTCCACTTGCTCGATGCAATCGGTTGTCCCGTTCTGCCAGAACTGTCCGCAAGGGCATCTGGAGGCCACCATTGACATTTGCTTGTCATGAAAATGTGAGTATAATGTTAATCGCTGATTCAACCTTCCTGGAGCTAGTGAGATGAATACCCTTCAGAATTCCCTGACTGCCGTGGGCATGTCTGCCATGTTGCTGGCTGGCTCTGCCCTCGCGCAGGACAATTATGTGGACTGGGCGGCCGCTGGCAAGCCTGATCTTGCCCCGGTTGCTGCCAGTGCGCCAGATGCGCCGCTGGGCGGCTTGACCACGTTTGTTGACCAGGCCAGCTTTGATGCTGCCACTGGTGGTTTCGCCCCTGAGACATTCGACAATGGCCTGACACCGCCAGGTGCGGTCGCAACGTGTAACAACACCATAGACTCCACCACCACTGGACCTTGCTTCAATGCAGGTGATTTGATTCCAGGGTTTTCCGTGACCTTCCTGAGCAATGGCGGCACCGGTGGCCTGGTTGCACTTGGCGGTGGCTTTCTGGGTGCTGCTCAGACAACCACAGTGGTGGGTGCAAACTCATTTGTGGACAATACAGAGATCACCTTCTCACCGGCTGTGACCGCTGCCGCATTTGAAGGCTTTGGCGTTGCTGGCGATTACCTGATTACAGCTCTGGACTCAGGTGGCGCGACGATTGGCAGCTTTACCGTCACCGGTGCTGCAGTTGATGGTGGCGTGTTTGCAGGATTTACCAGCCCTGTCCCAGTAACAACGGTCGTTGTGGATGGAGTTGGTGGAGCAGGCGAGCTGATCGACAACCTGCAGTTTGGCGATCCGGCGGTTGGACCTGATCTGCCGCCACCGCCACAGGTCCCAACACTTAGCCAGTTCGGTCTGCTGCTGCTGGCCGGTCTGATGCTGGTCGTCGGTGTGTTCGCCTATCGCCGATTTGCTGCCTGACAGCTGAGCAATAAAGTTATAATCTAAAGAGCCGCCTCAGCGCGGCTCTTTTTTTGTTTGCCACAATGGAATCCATCACCATGTCTGAAATCACCGCGCTCATCGAAACCAGCAAGGGGCCGATCAACCTGCAACTGCATGCCGATCGCACCCCGATCACGGTGGCCAACTTCTGCCATCTGGTGCAGTCGGGTTTTTACGACGGCCTGACGTTTCACCGCGTGATCGACAACTTCATGATCCAGGGCGGCTGCCCGCAAGGCACCGGCACCGGCAGTCCGGGTTACCGCTTTGAAGACGAATTCGATGCCGAACTGAAACACGACAAACCTGGCAAGCTGTCCATGGCCAATGCCGGCCCCGGCACCAACGGCAGTCAGTTTTTCATCACCCATGTGGCCACCCCCTGGCTGGATGGCAAGCACACGGTGTTCGGCGAGGTGATCGCTGACGAAGATCAGCAGGTGGTCAACGCCATCCGTACCGGCGACAGCATGCAGAAAGTGACATTGAGCGGGGATGTCGAAGCTCTGCTGGAAAGCCAGCGCGAACGCATTGAGGCCTGGCGCAAGGCCATGGGCTGAACGCCTGCTCGACTTTCCCCAGCAATCGGGTTTACGGTGGATCGAAGCGCGCCACCGTGTGGCCATGATTGACCGGGCCATGACCCTCGCCGAGGTCGCTGGCACTGGCAAGCGCGATGCGCAGATACTGCCGCGCGCGCAGCACTGCGCGGTAGCTGTCCAGGCCCTGGGCGATGCCGGTGGCAATGGCCGCGGCCAGCGTGCAGCCGGTGCCGTGGTTGTTGCGCGTGGTGATGCGTTTGTCTGACAGCAATGCTTCCTGCTGTGGACAGACATACACATCGTGCATTGCGTCGCCGTTCGCGTGACCGCCTTTCAGCAGAATCGCTGCGGCACCGGTCTGAGCCAGCAAGTCACGTGCCGATTGCTGCTGCGACGGCAGGTCATTGATGCTGCATCCAAGCAGGGCCTCGGCTTCCGGCAGGTTGGGAGTGATCAGGGCGGCGCGCGGCAGCAGCAGTTGCTGCATCGCCGCCAGTGCCCCGGCGTCCAGCAGCCGGTCGCCGCTTTGCGCCACCATCACCGGATCCACCAGCAGCGGTATGTGCGGATAATCATCCAGCACAGCACAAACGGCAGCAATGATATGCTGATCGAACAGCATGCCGGTCTTGATGCAGTCGGCACCGATGTCTGCCAGCACCACGCGCATCTGCTGCGCCACAAAAGCGGGTTCAATCGCCACCACGCCGTGCACGCCCAGTGTGTTCTGTGCGGTCAGCGCGGTGATCGCCGTGGCCGCATAGCCGCCAAGGCAGGTCACCGTCTTGATGTCGGCCTGAATGCCGGCACCGCCGCCGGAATCGGAGCCGGCGACTATCAATACTTTGCCATTCATGGCTGAATTTGACCACGTATAATGCCGCCATGCAATGTTCATTACTGATGGCGATGACAGGCGCTGGCAAGGCTGGCCGCCAGATCGGGACGGCACGATGAAATGGCTGCTGCTGTTGGCCTTGCTGCTGTTGCTGGCGCTGTGGTTGCTGTGGACGCCGGATCGCAGTGTCGCAGAACTGCAGCAGCGCTATCTGCGCTCGCCGGATGACTTTGTCCAGTTGGATGACTTTGTCCAGTTGGATGACATTCGCCTGCACATGCGCGAGGATGGTCCGCGCACTGGACCAGCGCTGATATTGCTGCATGGTCTGGGTGCCAGCCTGCACACCTGGGAGGACTGGGTGCCGGCGCTGGCTCGCGACCATCGCGTGATCCGGCTGGATCTGCCCGGCTTCGGCCTCACCGGCCCCGATCCCAGTGGCGATTACAGCGACCAGCGCAGCATGGATCTGCTGCTGCAGCTGATGGCGCGGCTGGGGCTGGAACAGTCCACGCTGATCGGCAATTCACTGGGGGGGCGCATTGCCTGGCGTTTTGCCGCCGCTCATCCCGATCGCGTCGACAAACTGGTGCTGATCTCGCCGGACGGTTTCGCCAGCCCCGGTTTCGATTATGAGCAGACGCCGGAGATCCCGGCAGCCATGCAGCTGATGCGTTACAGCATGCCGAAATGGATGCTGGCCATGAACCTGAAGCCGGCCTATGCCGATGCCACCGTGGTCACACCGGAACTGCTTACCCGCTATCACGATCTGCTGTTGTATCCCGGCAATCGCGCCGCTGTGCTGCAGCGGCTGCAACAGGTGCGCCTGGCGCGGCCGGAGCCGCTGCTGCAGCAGATCACCGCACCGGTGCTGCTGCTGTGGGGGGATCAGGATGCGCTGATTCCGGTCAGCAACGCGCAGGATTACACTGCTGTGCTGGCCGACAGTTCGCTGCACATTTTACCCGGCGTCGGACATTTGCCGCAGGAGGAGGCTGCGCAGGAGTCACTGCAGCCGCTGCTGGCGTTTTTGCGCCAGCATCGTTGAGCCAGGATTGTTAAGTCCAGATCGGTGAACTCCAGTCAATCGCCGCCGCGAGTTTCCAGCCGGTAAGACGGATCCGGTGGGGAGGACGCATGCCCCACAGTCGGCGCAGCCAAACCGGGCTGGCTGGCCAGCAGGGCAGGGTTCAGATACCAGTTCCAGAATGTCGTGATCAGTTCACTGGCGCTGGCATCTTCGGCATTCAGCAGCACAGCAAAGCCGATGCCGTGTTCCGGCGACCAGGCAATCTCACTGCGATAGCCGGACACCCAGCCTCCGTGGCCGATCAGCGTGCTGCCCTGAAACTCATAAACCCGCCAGCCCAACCCGTACCAGGCATTGCTCAGGTGCTCGCGCCAGTGTTTGCGGCGCAGCGTGGCTGGCGTCTGGATCTGCGGACTGGATACCAGTTGTACCAGCTCCGGCGTGATCACGTCCGGGCGTGCGCCAAGCTGTGCCTGCAGCCACAGCGCGACATCGATGATGCTGGCGTTGACCCCGGCGGCCGGCGACAGCCGATAGTAGTTCTGGTCTATCTCACCGGTCACCCACTGCTGGCGCTTTTTCACATGCGGCTGGGCCAGCCGCTCGCTGGCGAGCAGTGCGGCATGGCCAATCGAAGCATGGCGCATGCCCAGTGGATCAAAGATGCGCAGCTGCATCTGCTGCGGATAGCTGCTGTTGCTGCCGCTGGCAATGGCCTGTTCGACCAGACTGAACGCCACATTCTGATAGCTGTAGCACTGACCCGGCTGGCACAGCTGGCGCAGCTCGGAAAATCTGGGCAGGATGTCAGCGACCGGTTTGCCGGCTTCGATCAGATTGTCCCAGGCATGGGCAACAATGCCGGAGCTCTGACTGAGCAGGTTGGCCAGCGTGATCGGCTGTTGCGCACCGCGAATGCGAAACTGCGGCACATGGCGCGTGACCGGATCATCCAGCCGCAGCTTGTTTTCCGCCGCCAGCATGGCCGCCAGTTCGCCGGCGAAGGTCTTTGACACCGAGGCCAGCCGGAACACCGAGTCGGCAAGAATCGGCTCCGCGCCATCGATGCTGGCATAGCCGCTGGTGCCGAGCTTGATTACCTGGTCGCGGGTGACCACGACAAAGGCACCGCCGGGTATCTGTTCGCGCTGCAGCACGCGATGAAAATATGGCTCGAACTGATCGCTGAGAGCCCGCACTTGCTGGCTGTCTGAGCCAGGCTGTTGTGCAACTGCGACGCTGGCAAGCAGGCCGCAGGCCGCCAGCAGCCGCCGCAAACAGCATCTGCGCAGACTGAACGTGATGGCGATCATCGGGCGCGCCTGGCCAGCAGATCGACATTGGCCGGAATCAGGATGACAATGAAAATCAGCAGCAGGCGGGTGAACGTGTGGCCGTCGATGTCGAACAGCGGTTGCTGCAGGGCGTGACCGTAGGTGGTGATCAGCAGCAGAAAACCCAGGCTGATCGCCACCAGGCGCGAGTACGGCCCCAGCAGCAGCACGATGCCAGCGGCCAGTTCCCAGTAGGGGATGACCACACCCAACGACCACAGCAGCCATTCCGGTATCCAGTGATCGGCAAACGCGCTGACGAAATACTGCCGGGCGTGATTGCCCGCGCCCAGTTCAAACACTTTCCACCAGCCGGCCATGGCGAACAGAATGCCCAGCAGAGTGCGGGCAAAAAACCGGATCCAGCTTAAGTCTCTGGCCTGTAACAATCTGTTGTCCATGTGAGGGCTGTCCATGTCAGGTCTGTCCACGTAAGGCTGCACTGGCAGCGCGCTGTGGTGAATGCTGTGAGCGGTTAGAATAACAGATGCAAAACCTGTCACCACATTGTTCCACCATTGAGGACACATGACCATGAAAAAGCTGATCTGCCTGCTGTTTGTCCTGCCTGCGCTGGCCGCAGCCCAACCTGCCGAGCCTGAGCCGCTGCGTCCGTTTCTGGCTGCGGTGCAACAAGCCATGAACGCCGACAGCCGCAGCGCCGAGCAGCGCGAGCGCGACGCCAACCGGCTGCCACTGGAGACACTGGATTTCTTCGGGCTCGATGAAAACATGCGCGTGCTGGAACTGGTGCCCGGCGGTGGCTGGTACACCAGACTGCTGGCACCGGCGCTGTATGACAACGGCCAGCTGTATACCGCCATTGGTTCCGGCCTGCAGCGCAGCGGTCTGCTCGATGAGCCCGGCTTTGACAAGGTCGTGGTGCTGGAGCCTGAACTGGAAATCATCTCGGCACCGGATCAGCGCCTGCTGGGGCTGGCACCGTTCGAATTCGGCGTCAGCGACCTGGATGCCGTGCTGACCTTCCGCAATCTGCACAATTTCAATGCCGCTGGCCGCGCCAGTCTCAATGCTGCCAGCTATGCCGCACTCAAGCCGGGCGGCATCTATGGTGTGGTCGACCACACCCGTCGCCACATGCAGCCCGACGATCCGGAAAACGTGCGCCGGGTTGATCCGGTGCAGATGATCAAGGAAATCCAGGCCGCCGGCTTCGAGTTTGTCGATTTCACCGACCTGCATTATCGCCCGGACGATGAACTGCGCTATGAGGTCGGCCGCAAGACCGTGACCGGCAACACCGACCGTTTCACCTTTTTGTTTCGCAAGCCGCAGTAGCACGGCAGCTTTGTGCAACCGTCGGTCACTGGCTGACGGATGCTGCCAGCAAGCCCACACTTGTGCCACCTGCATGAACCAGACTGCTTCCAGTCCAGCTGTCGCGCCACTGCTGCGTGCCGACAATCTCGGCATCAGCTACGCCAGCAGTGCCGGTCTGCCGCCGGAGCCGGTGCTGACCGGCTTGAACCTGAGCATGCAGGCAGGCGAGAAAGTGGCCATGATCGGTCGCTCCGGTTCCGGTAAAACCACGTTTCTGCATGCCTGTGCCGGTTTGCTGCCACCCGACACCGGCAGTCCTGCCGGTAGTCTTGCCGGTACTCTTGAGATAGCCGGTCATCCGCTGCTGCAACTTAACGAGCAAGCGCGTACTCGGTTTCGACGCCGTTACATCGGGCTGGTGTTTCAGCAGTTCAATCTGGTGCCGACCCTGACCGTGCTGGAAAACCTGCAGTTTGTGCTGGCACTGAACGGCTTGCCCACGCACAGCGGTCGTCCCATGCAGTTGCTGCAACAACTGCAGCTCAAGGACAAGGCGGCGCGCTTCCCGCGCGAGCTATCCGGTGGTGAGCAGCAGCGCGTTGCCGTGGCGCGCGCACTGGTGCATGAGCCGGCCCTGGTGCTGGCCGATGAGCCCACCGGCAATCTGGACATCGACAACGCCCGGCTGGTGGCCAGGCTGCTGGTACAAAGCTGCGCCGAGGCCGGTTCCACCCTGCTGCTGGTCACCCACAGCAGCGAATTGCCAGCCGGGCTGGATAGGGTGTTGCGCATGCAGCGCGGGCGCTTGCAGTCGGTCGAGGCATGAACTGGCAGCTGTGGCGCTTGCGCGGCCTGATGTCGTGGCGCTGGTTCCGCAGCAACCGCTTGCAGCTGCTGCTGGCGCTGACCGGGGTCATCACCGGTGTCGCTGCAGTGGTGGCCGTCGATGCCGCCCGGCAGGCGGTTGCCAGCAGTTTTTCATCCGGCATGCTGGCATTGCAGGGGCGTGCCAGCCACACCGTCACGGCCACGGGCTCGGCGTCCATCAGTCTGCAACAGTATGCGCAACTGCGCCAGCAAGCCGGCAATCTGCCACTGGCACCGCTGTCCGCTTTTCGCCTGCGCCATGTCGATGGCGACCTGCTGCAGGTACAGGCGGTGGACCTGATCAGCGAACTGCAGTGGGCCCAGCTGGAAGACAACGACAGTGCCACCGACACCGGCGCGGCACTGACACAGATTGCCGACAGCGACATGGCCGATTGGCTTGCCGGTGCGCCGCTGGTGCTGGTCAGTGAAAACCTGCTGGAACGTGTCGAGGCGGGCATGTTGAAGGTTTTCACACCTGCCTCAGCCTCGTTGCAGCCACCTGCACAACCACCCGATGATACCGGCGCAACCCTGGCCCTGCGCGTCGCCGGCAGCCTGTCTGCGGCGGCGGCACCCGACGATACCGTGATCATGGAGCAGTCGCTGGCTGCACGACTGCGTGGCAGCGAGGCGATTGATCAGGTGCGTCTTGCGCTGACCACGCAGCAGGCGCAGTCGCTGACCGGGCAATTGCCGGATGGCTTGCAGCTGCAGCCGGTGGAGCGCGGTGACAGTGGCATGTCGGCGGCTTTCGCGCTGAATCTGCAGGCCATGGGGCTGCTGGCGCTGCTGATGGGCGTGCTGCTGGTGTACAGCACATTCCGACTGTTGCTGCTGCAGCGTGAAGCGCAGAACCGCTTGCGCCACCTGCTCGGTGAGCAGCAAGCCCAGCACTGGCTGGAAATGCTGCTGGAAGCCCTGCTGCTGGGCGTGCTGGGTGCACTATTCGGCTGGCTCGCCGGCCTGCTGCTGGCTGATCTGGTGCTGAACTGGTTGCAGCAGACGCTTTCGGACCTGTTCTCCAGTACCGGATTTGCCGCTCGGGCAATGGGCTGGCGCAGTGCTTCCCTGGCCGCGCTCACCGGGGTCGGCAGCAGTCTTCTGGCCATACTGCCAATGCTGACTCGCTGGTGGCGCGGCCGTCGTGCAGGCCGGCAGCAACACAGATTTTTCCTGGCGCAGACATTGGACCTGCGCGTGGCGCTGGCGCTGTTGCTGCTGCTGGTGGCGGCACTGCTGTTGTGGTTGCAGACCAGCCTGCTGGCTGCCCTGGCGGCGCTGTTTGCCGTGACCATGGCCTGGTTGCTGCTGTCACAGCGACTGCTCATGCTGCTGGCCAGGGCACTGCATGCGCTCAGTTCCATGCGCACACCGCTGCTGGCCCTGGCCTCGGCACGTCTGCGTGACGCCATTCCGAAAATGACCCCGGCGCTGGCGGCGCTGATTCTGGCGCTGGCCACCATCGTCGGCGTCAGCAGCATGATCAGCAGCTTCCGCAACAGTGTCATCGACTGGCTGCAGATCACCCTCAGTGCACCGGTGTATCTGAGCAACGATGGGCAGACCATGCCCGCAGAACTGCTGCAACAGATCGACCGCCAGCCACTGGTTGCGGCAACCGGCTGGCTGCATGCGCTGCCGGCGCGACTGTCTACGTCACCGGATGACGACATGCAGCTGCTGCTGCTTGATCTGCCGGCTCGCGGGCAGGACTCCTATCGCATGCTCGACGGCGTATCGGTATGGACTGATCAGCAAGCCGACCAGCGCAAACAGCCCGGATCAGATGCCAACCCCGCCATTGCCGTGATGGCCGGAGAAACGCTGGCCCGGCGTCAGTCTCTGCAGGTCGGACAGACACTGATGCTGCAAGTGGCAGGGCAGACCCGGCGCGTCAGCATCGTCGGCGTCTTTCAGGATTACAGTGCCGGCAGCGGACGCCTGATCGCCAGGCGCACACACTGGCCCGATGCGCCCGCACTGCCAACCTCGCTGGCCGTCTACCTGGATCAGGATCAGGTCGAAACCTTTCGGGACTGGCTGCAGCGCAGACTGGACCCGGCCTCGGCAGTGCGCATGATCAGCGCCGAGCGGGTCAAGGCAGAAACCCTGCGCATCTTCGATCAGACTTTTCTGCTCACGCGCGCCCTGCGCTGGATACTCGCGCTGGTGGCCATGGTGGGTGTCAGTGGCGCATTGCTGGCGCTACAACTGGAGCGGCGGCAGGAACTGCGGCTGCTGCATCAACTGGGTCTCAGCGGTGGTGAACAGCGCCGGCTGCTGTTGTTTGAAGCACTGTTTCTGGCCATCCTGGCCATGCTGCAGGCATTGCCGCTGGGCTACCTGCTGGGCTGGCTCCTCACCGAGATCATCAACCTGCGCGCCTTTGGCTGGCACATCGACCTCACCGTGCTCGCCTCACACTGGCTGTTGATGATCGCAGTGGCACTGCTGGCCGGCCTGCTGGCTGCGGGCATGGCCATGCTGGCCAATCGGCAGCAGACTCCAGCCGGTCATGGCCTGGTCTAGGCGACGATGTGTTCTGCAGCCCTACGTGACCAATAAATAGCCTCTTGCATGGGTATGACCAGAGCTTCGCTTATGCTGCAGAACGTGACCACGTGCTGCCTCAGTATCGTCGCAAAGGGCTGGAGATGTTGTAGGGTGAGTGTTGTCGGTGATGGGTGTCCTTATTTATTGTCTTTAATAATTAACTTTATTAAATCTAGCTAACTTAGCTCAAATAATGATATTAATTTGAAGCTCTATATCGATTGTTAATTAGAAATCGCCGGAGACAATCGTCTAAAATTCAGATTGTCTCCGGCACTTAGGTTTTAACGAATTATAATAGTTATAAGTAATTATGGAATATTTAAATTGGTTCCGGTATCGCAATCAGGTCCTAATTGACAATTTCCGGGTCCAGGTGGTCCACCGCTGCCACCGCCGCTTGTACCACATGGTAGTCCGCCTGAGCCTGTGTCTGTTGACCCATCTGACAGGGAAGCTATGAATTGATACCCAAGATTTGATGATCCGCCGCATCTTACAGCCATGATGCCTGTATATTGCCCTAGAATCTGCCCCCCCTGTGGTGAGGGACCAGGTTTGAGATATTAATTGAGCTCCGTCGCCATAGGTTTCACAAATAAATTCTCTAGGAGGGTTGGGGCTGACCATTTCGCATGTGGTAATGGTATCTGCTGCTATAGATGCACTCGATACAATAGTGATAAGTGATCCGAATATCAAGGCATTAATTAACAAAAAATGCCATGTTCTTTAGTAATTATAGGTATGTGTTTCATATTAAATATCCATATTTGATAAATAAAATCCGCTTTGCTTTTTGAAAAGGTCACCTATTTCTATATAGGTGCATAAACTATATCACTATCTAACTAAATGCTATGTGAGTTAATGCCGCATTAGCATGTAAGAATAATGCTCGTATGTTTGTAGGAAATGTATTACAGTATGCCCCATAAATCATTTCTTCTGGGCATGATTCTGCGTGATCTCATTGGCATAGGTGAAAAATGAGGTGCTCTATCAGTATGAGTTATCTCTGTTTTCTGATATAATGGTTTCTTCAGAAATCAAACCCAACAACCAGCCAGCGACTCCACAGCAACCCTCACCACGTATACTGTGCCCATGATGCATGACGGTCACAACACATGCCTGCCGATCATCGCCCGGTCCGCATGGTCTGCCTGGCAGCACTCTGATGTATGGTGCCGGCTTGCGCTGGTTCGGTCATGAGCCGGTCCGGCATGTGCCTGGTTGGGCTGTTTGCGTTGCTGTGTCTGCTCGGCTGTGACCAGGGCAGCGGCCCCGGATCGACTGATACGGACGCTGCGGTCGCGGATCAGGCCATGGCGATGATGTCCAGTGACGACATCGACGGTTTTCGCCAGGCCAGCGGACAACGTGAGTTTTCTTTCCCCGCCGATCACGGCCATCACGATGGCTATCGCACCGAATGGTGGTATGTGACCGGCAATCTGCACACCGACTCAGGTCGTCGTTTTGGCTATCAGCTGACTTTTTTCCGCGTGCTGATGCAGCCACCAGACGCATCCGCAAAGCGGGCAACCACGGCGGATTCTGCCTGGGTCACGTCTGCGGTGTGGCTGGCCCAGGCCGCGGTCAGCGACATCGATCAGCAGCGCTTTTACACCAGCGAGCAGCTCAGTCGCGAACTGCCCGGTGTAACTGCCGCCGCTGCTGAGCGTTTGCATGTGCAGGTCAATGGCTGGTCGCTGGCTGCTCCCGATGACGATCCGCTGGCCACCGACCGCATGGAGCTGTACATGGACAGCGAGGATTTTCGTCTGGCGTTGACGCTTGCGGCAGAAAAGCCGGTGGTGTTGCAGGGTGACAACGGGCTCAGCCGCAAGAGTGCCGACGATGCCGCTAGCGCCTCGTGGTATTACAGCATGACCCGCCTGCGCAGTGAGGGCAGCTTGCAGCTGACGACCGATGGCAACGAGACTGAGCACACCGTCACCGGCAGCAGCTGGCTGGATCGCGAGTGGAGCACCAGTGCGCTGAGTGCAAGACAGGCAGGCTGGGACTGGTTTGCGCTGCAGCTGGACAACGGCGTTGATCTGATGTTCTATCGTTTGCGGCTGGACGATGGCAGCATCGACGCCGCCAGTGCCGGCGTGCTGGTGGCCGCGGATGGCAGCGTCCGGCATCTGCATGTGGACGATATCAGCGCATCGCCGCAGGCAAGCTGGTATAGTCGCGAGACCGACAAAACCTACCCGGTAAGCTGGCTGCTGCAGTCGGCCGATGGCGACTGGCGGCTGCAACTGGAGGCAATGATGCCAAACCAGGCCTGGAGCGTGCGTTATCAATACTGGGAGGGCGCGGTCGGTGTCAGCGGGGTCTGGCAGGGCAAGTCCATCAAGGGGCAGGGATACGTTGAATTGACCGGCTATGATTGATCTGAAAAACCACATCATGATGGTGCCCGATTACCCGAAGCATGGCATCCGCTACCGCGATATCACCCCGTTGCTGGCGCATCCGCCGGCGTTTCGCCAGGCCATTGAGCAGCTGGCCGGGCTGGTGCAGCAAACCGGTGCCGAGGCCGTGTTCGGCGTGGAATCTCGCGGCTTTCTGTTTGCCGCGCCCGTGGCCACCCAGCTTGGGCTGCCATTGATACTGGTGCGCAAGCATGGCAAGCTGCCGCGCGCTACTCACAAGGCCAGTTATGAACTGGAGTACGGCATGGATCACATGGAAGTGCACTGCGACGATGTGCAGCCGGGACAGCGTTGTGTGGTCATCGATGATGTGCTGGCCACTGGCGGCACCGCCGGTGCAGTGATAAAGCTGCTGGAACTGGCCGGTGCCAGAGTGGCCGGAGCCGTTTTTCTGATTGAACTGCTGGGCCTGGCCGGCGCAGTCAATCTGGCACCGCATTCCGTGTACAGCCTGTTGCAGTATGATATCAATGACAGTTGATTGACCCGGACATTGCAAATCCAATCTGATCTGAACCTGGAGCACGTTATGAATAACACTCACATCAAGTCATTGCTGGCTGCCACAAGCTGTGCACTGCTGCTGTCTGCCAGCGCACTGGCGCAACCAGTCACGGATGGGGTCGACAACGATCCACGTCCGAGCGGCTGGGATCTGACCCAGAAGATCGAGGCCGCCACCTATGGCAGCCATCGCAGTCCCGAGAATAGCGCGCGCGACCAGTATCGACATCCTATCGGCACACTGAGCTTCTTCGGGCTCACCGATGACATGACGGTGCTGGAGATCTGGCCAGGCAGCGGCTGGTACACCGAAATTCTGGCACCTGTGCTGCGCAAAAACGGCAAGCTGATCGTCGCCAGCTATGATCCGAACCTGCCCAATCAGCCGGATTACCGCTATCAGCTGCACAAGGAGCTGATGGGCAAGTTCGCCGGCAACCCGCAGGTGTATGATCAGGTCAAGGCGATTGCCTGGTCCGACCCGCAGACGCAGTCGCTGAATGCCGCCGGTCAGGTGGACATGATTCTGACATTCCGCAGCATCCACGGCTGGATCAATGACGGCGTGGCAAAAGCAGTGTTCGAGGACTTCAGCGAAGTGTTGAAGCCGGGTGGTCGTCTGGGCATCGTCCAGCACCGCGCACCGGCCGGCAGCGACCCGCGCAGCAGCGCCGAGATGGGTTATGTGCCGGAAGCCACGGTGATTGAACTGGCCAAAGCGGCGGGCTTCAGCCTGGTGTCAAAATCCGAAGTCAATGCCAACCCGGCCGATGATCACGACCATCCCGAAGGTGTGTGGACACTGCCGCCATCGCTGCGTCTGGGTGATCGCAACCGCGAGGAATACCTGCGCATTGGCGAAAGCGATCGCATGACGCTGCTGTTCGTCAAGGGCGAGGTCACTGATGGCTGGGATCTGACCTTGCTTGATCGACCGGGTACCGATGCCGTGCTGGCACCCTGAGCGCAGCGGCGGTGAACACGGTAGCGATACACACCGCAACGATTGAACTGTACAAATTGCTCAAGCTGGCGGGTCTCTCCGCCAGCGGCGGCGACGCCAAAATGGCGGTCGCCGCAGGGCAGGTCAAGGTCAACGGCGAGACCGAGACACGCAAACGCAAGCAGATCAGCCCAGGGGATGTGGTTGAGGTCGACGGGCAGTCGTGGCAAGTGGTGGCTGAGGACAGGGCGTTCTGACTACGGGCAATACTGCAGTTTGGGAATGTCTGCCTCGAATTCCCACAGCGCGCTGTAGCCGCCCAGCAGATCGGGCAATGCTGCCGCAGACCACAGTTTCTGGCAGGCCTGTTCGGTTTCGCAGTTGCCGGCAAAGGTGTAGTAGTCGGATTTTTCTGCCAGAGTGCAACTGCAGATGACCTCGCCGTCGACGATTCTGCATGGCGAATCCAGACAGAATGCCCAGGCATTCTGGTGCTCGCCTTCGCAGACCAGCACCGATTTGGCCGGCTTGCTGCGGGTGGCGGTGAGATCCCACAGCGAAAACGTCGAGATCAGCTCGTTCCCACGTTGCTGACAGCTGCTTTTGGCACCCAGGTTGAGCCCTTCCAGCGGTCCCTCGCAGGCGCAATTGACCATGCCGTCGCCATCTTCGTCGGGCTGGCACAAAGCGGATGAACACAGCGCATATTGACCCAGACAGATGATGTTCTGGTCTTGCGCATGCGCCGTGCTGAAAGCCATCGTCAGCAGTCCGCAGAGCAGTGCCGAGAGCGTGAAAGGAGAGGATACTTCCCTGTTCATCATTGTTGTCTCTGATGCGTGTGTGGATGGGACGAAGCCTGTGCGTGGCGGCAAACCTCTGCACTGGGAATCTGTCAGATCACCGCGACATCTCTCACGCACAGCACCGCCTTGGCCGCGGCACTGTGGCGGCACTATACTGTCGCCCTGAATCACCACCTCGAACGATGCCCATGCTCGTCCGCAACGCCACAACTTTCGACAGCGAAGCCATGCGCAATGTCTACCGCTCGGCTTTTGACGCCAGCGAAAGCGACATCACTGCAGAGCTGGCAATCAGCCTGCTCAGCGAGTCTGCTGACGAGGAGATCATCTCACTGCTTGCGCAAAGAGATGATCAGGTGCTGGGGCATGTCTGCTTCAGCCCGGTGCATGCGCTCGAGCACAGCAATTGGCTGGGCTACCTGCTCGCGCCACTGGCGGTGATGGCGACAGCGCAGCATGCCGGCATCGGCAGCCAGCTGGTGCGGGCAGGGCTGGCAAAGCTGGCTGAGCGTGAGGTCAACATGGTGCTGGTGTACGGCGATCCGGATTACTACGCCAGGTTTGGATTCACTGCCCTTGATGCCGCAAACTGCCTGCCACCGTATCTGCTGCAGTATCCCATGGCCTGGCAGGCGATCGTGCTGCGTGAGCACAGTGCGCACAGCGCCGGGTTGCAAATCCGATGTGTGCCGGCCTTGATGGAGCCGGAACTCTGGTAAATGATCTGATTGCGAGCGATGCTGCGCAGCAGCCGGACATGGCGGGTTGGTGATCTACGGATACTTCAGCCGCATGTCTCTGACCTATGTCTCGATCAACTGCTGCAGCACGGCAATGTCTATGTCGGCCAGACGACGGACATAGAGGCAGGATTTTCCGGTTTTGTATTTGCCGAGTTTTTGCAGGAAGTCATCGTAGGCGGCGAATCCGGGCATGATGTAGATGCTCAATTCTCGCTTTCTGGGCGCGAAGCCGACCAGAAACCAGTCACCCTCGCGACCGCTGGCATAGCGATACTGGTAACTGCCAAATCCGACCATGGACTGACCCCACATGCAGGCCTGCTCGCCACTGGCATCTTGCATGCTTGCAATCAGCTTGCGGCAGTCCGACCGCATTTCAGCAACTTTGACGGTGGCCAGAAAGTCGTCGACGCTGGCCTGGTTTTTTGTGTTTTCAATGCTGCCATGGCATGCCGGGGAGTGATTCAGGTAACTAAACCCAACAATTGCATAAATTCCCGGTGCCAGACCGCTTCACTGCCCGCAATAGCAGCGCTTCCGGGGCGCGTGCTCGATTTTGCAATCCTCACATAGTGTGAACTATGCTCCGGTTGGAAAATCTCCGCGCCACGCCCCGTAAACACTACTCTCCGGGC